>Ga0181583_10000094_pt1 | contig 53887 bp, 52 predicted proteins | sample 071ome_31_FD_132461 | JGI IMG/M metagenome (GOLD analysis project Ga0181583, IMG submission 132461) | Coastal salt marsh microbial communities from the Groves Creek Marsh, Skidaway Island, Georgia - 071405CT metaG (megahit assembly) | ecosystem: Environmental > Aquatic > Marine > Intertidal... | reverse complement strand
GGGGGCGGCGGCGGGTACGGCGGCGGGTACGGGGGCGGCGGCGGATACGGTGGCAGTGGCGGGTACCGCGGCGGGTACAGCGGTCGCAGGTACTGAGGGCCGGGGGGGGCGCTCTGCTCCCAGGACACTGGCGGACAGGGGACCACTGTGGAGGCCAACCCGGATCTGCAGCGTGTCCTCCCCCTTGGTGCGCACCTCCTAGTGCCGGCTGTTAGTGCTGGCTGGCCTGGCGGGCCGTGCACCCCCCCTGCGCCAGTCGGGCTGGCCGGACTGCCGCCCCGATCGTCGCATGCGCGGGCCTAGCCCTGGTAACCAGGGTCTGGTTGCTTGAACGCCTGCGGCGTTCCGAGGGGACCGGCACACTTCTCTTCTTCTTTCCCCGGCGACACGTCGTCTATCCCCCCTCGGCCGAGCCCCCCCCCTGGGACTGCACAGTCTTTGAACAGGGAGACGTATCGATCTTCCGCACTCCTTGCACGCCGATCAGTCGGGCTCTCTTGTATCGATTACCGCGCGAGGGGCGCACTGGGAGGCCAAATATGCACCCTTCACTCAACGCGAGTCCCGCGGGACCGCAAGGTGAGTGAGGGAGACCTCGGAAGCGCGCGGCTCGTCAGGTCCGCCTGTACAGGTTTTTTAATCGCACGTTACGGATGAAGGTGGATGTTGGAACTCTTCACGCTGTATGACCCCCCGCGTTCTGACCTCGGTGACGCAGGGTCGCGCCTTCCCCGTCGGCAGGCGCCCATTTGGGGAGCCCTGCGCCGGCGCGCGGTCTCCCCGCGGCCATTGCCGACGGCGCGCCGGGCGTCGAATCCGAATGGGCCACACGAGATGAGTCTGGGGAGCATGGACGAGGAGCTGACTCGCGAGTTCAGCGATATCGCGGGGTCCAAGGGCTCGGAGGAGAGCCGCCGGTCGTCCCTGGAGATATGGTGGCAGGTGAAGAACGGGAAGCAGGACTCCCCGGCCAAGTGCCCCTGCTGCGAGGGAACGGGTCACCGGGACTGCAACTATTGCGCGACGACTGGCTTCGCGACGGTCGGAGACCACTTGATCCGGAACCCTTCAACGGGTGGCGCCTGCGACTGCCCTGTGTGCCGGGGCACCGGCCAGGAGCGCTGCCGGCACTGTAACGGGACGGGCATGCGCGCCTCGTGGCTCGGGGGTTCCTCGAGGTGTCCTATGTAACCGTAGGCGGGTTAGGACGCCCTTATTGAGCTTTCTGTGAACCCGAGGTTCCGCCTGAGCAGCCCTCCATCTCGTTCAGGGACTGCATCACATGCCGCGGTCCTCGCCATTCCAGTTGGTGTGGCAGGCCCTCCGTGACCCCAGAATGCATGGCCGAGGGGGTCTCTGTGGATCACATACCCCCCCTGAACGACGGGAGGGACCGGCTGCCCTGCGTCTTCTTGTGTCTCGGGAGCTCGTGCACAAACCGCAGCGACGGCAATGGCCAGCTCACGAGGAGGTCGGTGCCCGAGGTGGCGTAGCACGCTCTCGATCGGAAGGCTGCCAGCACTGAGGTACGTGTACTCGGCAACCCCTGACAGACGCTATAGGAGCGGGGCGGTATGGGGATCCACGTCGGCCCACAGGAACTCGGCGCCAGCACGCCCGGCCAAGATGTGGTGGCGTTGACCGTGGAACGCGGTCCCGACAGGGTAGTCAGGGTCATTCGCGATGCCGACCCCGCTATGGCGATATTCGAGAGGGCCCCGACACCTTGCAATCAAGTTACGGGTAAATTACCCATCGGATCACTAGTTTTGCGCTGTGTGGCTCCTTAGCCGCCGGCTTCGTCCGGGGTCCCCCCTGCTTCTTCCCCCCCTTCGAGTCCTCTCTCTCCAGTACATCAAGTCCTCACAGGGGGCTGTAACTGGTAGATACAGACATGTCAAGAAACGCGATCGTCCGGGGCTGCCTTGCACCGACACTTCCGGGCGCCCGCGGAGCGCGCAAGGATGCTTTTGCCGGCAACGGGTCCAAGTTGCTTCACCGGGGTCCCTTGCCGCGTTCGTCTTCGACAGTGACCGCTGTCTCGGATGCCAATTCCGGTGGAAAGGTGACTTGCGTTCCATCTGCGGGTATTGTTTCCCGACCGAGTAACGTGGGCGCCCCGAATGCGACCGTCCCCCCTCCCTTGTGTTTGCGGAACCGCCCACTCGCTGCACTGTCGATCCCGGTTTCAAGGCGGTGTTCGTGCTGCCCATCGACACTCTGTGGGTATCGTCCGGTCGAAACCAATGGATCGTTGGCGCGCCGCACCCTCGAAGCGTTCATCTCGAGTCCCACCGGCATGCGTGCCAGGCCATCACCCCCAAATCCGGGCCTTGGGCGCCGCCGCAGGTGCCCTCGCGCACTCACGACGATTGACGTTCCAGTTTCCCCCGCTGCAGAGGTTCCTCTTGCCCAGACGGGATCCTGGGGAGGACAACCCGGAGGGCGGGACTCTGGACTCGTGGGCCACGAGGGCGACGGCAGATGGTGGGTTGCAAGGCGCCCCGGGCAAGGCGGCAAGGGTCGACATCTACCGCGACACACCAGTGCGGTACTGCGGGTACGCGAACGAACTCGGGGAGGCGTTCGCCGCGTGGGTGCCTGCATGGGGCGTTCCCCTCTCGTACGTCCTCGCCATCACGTACGTGCTCGCCGACACGGTAGACAAAACTGGCCTCGCGTACGGCAAGGCCGGGCGGCAGCTGGAGAGGTCGGCCCCGGGAGAGGATACCAAGACCCTCCAGAAGCTCGTCGCCAGCGGGGTGCTGGCCGACACCCTGATCTGGCAGCTCCTGGCGTCGGTGGCCATCCCGGGCTTCACCATCCACCAGGTCGTCCATTTCTCTCACGTGGCGATGGCGTTCGGGTTCGACGCCTTGGACGCCAACCTCGAGCCGTTGCAGTCTAGCCCCGCGATCTTAGCCGGGGCCCTGGGGGCGAGCCTGCCGGCGGTTCAGGGGCTCCTGGGTGATCCTGTGGCCCGGGATCTCGCCCTGAAGACCGGCCCGACAGTGGTGGGGCTGCTGGCCATCCCTCTGATTGTGCACCCGATCGACGCGTTTGTGCACCTGCTCCTGAACAAGACGCTCCGCCCCCTCGAGCAGCAGGTCATCTGCGGCCGCGCGGATGGGGTGGGGGGCGACCTCTCCATGTGTGAGATCCCCGTCGACAAGGGGCTTGGGCATGAATGGTCGACAACGATGATCAAGAGCACTGTCGACGACGATGATGGCGTGCCCGCTGTGGCGGGCGACCAGATAGATATGGCGGCGCGGCAGGAAACCTTTTTGCGGGAACTGGACGAGTTCGACGCCAAGCGTGGGCAGGTGGCGCCGACGACGAGCATTAGCAAGTCACTGCGTGCTGAGCTACTGAGCCAGGCTGGAATGGACGAGGCTGGCGGCGAGGAGGTTGGACAGGGAGGCGATTGACGCGGTCTGCTTTCAAGCGCGCGCGAAGGTGGGGATCAGTGGGCCTTGAGCTTGGCGATGAGGTTGTCGACGCTGGCACCCACGAGCTCGTCGATCTTGCCGCCGTCGCCGTTGAAGAACTGGAAGGTGGGCATAGCACGGATGCCGCACTCAGCGGTGATCGCGGCAGTGTCCTCGCTGTCAACGTCGATCTTCAGGAACACCCAGTTGTCCATCTCCTCGGACAGCTCGGCGTACTTCGGGGCGATCATCCGGCAGGGGCCGCACCACTCCGCCCAGAAGTCAACCACGACGTTCTTCCCGCCAGCCTTGGCCTCGGCGAACTTCGCCGCCCACTCCTCCTTGTTGGCCACCACAGTCACCTTGCCTCCGGCCATCTTATCTGCGAAAGCCGCGGGTAGTTGGGGGAGGTCGAACAAGGTTGCCAACTTGCCTCACGCAGAATGCTGCCGCGGCCCCATCTTACGACCGGGGGCGGAAGATCTACGAGCCAACGGCGATCAACAATATGATTCGGCAGTACCAGCGCTAATGCGACGCGAAACCACGGCAAAACTCAGCAACAACGGTCAACTGCTAAAATTGGCGCCCCCCAGGGCAAGAGCTGGTGGCGCCGCGACATACGCGCAATGTACCACCGCGGTGGCAACATCAACCACGGAGCAAGCTCAGGACTAGAAGATGCCAGCCAAAAAGGAGATCCCGCGCGTGTACCGGCGAGGGCGCGGAACACGTAATGCGCCACGGCATTGTCCCGCGCCCCGCGAAGCTCGCGGCAAGCCCGAGGAAGAGGGGCAACACTACGTGCCCCGGGCTTTATCTTGGCGAACAAAACCTATGGCACGCCATCGGTGGGAAGGATCCGCCCGTTCTGCGGCCTGAGCCCGGGGGACAGGATCGAGCAGCAGGTAGAAAGGAGAGGCATGTCCGGGCACTTCTCACCTCTTTCTCTTTAGGGGGTGCGGAAGGTCTGCGATAATATGGGTCGTCAAAGGGGCGGCTCGGGCTCATACCGAGAAGGGAAGAGGGGAGGGGTAGGAGCCGGCGAACGGGGGAAGAAACGCTGTTTCGGGCAGCGGTCACCCCCCCGGGGGGGGGAGCCCTTCTCGCACAGAGGCGGGCGAAGCGGTTGCAGGGAGTGTCCGAATCACCCGGGTGCCGCCTGCAGGCCTGCAGTGCGTGTCGATCCGGCCATCGCGAATTAACCACGCAGCCACCCGTACCGTCCGTGCCCCCCGTACCGTCTTGGGAGCATGCAGGTTGCCGCCCTCGCGGCCCCCGCCGCACTCGTGCACGCGGTGCGCCCGGTGTCTCGGGAGTTGAAGGTCGTTGCTGCGGCGTCGACGAGCGAGCGCGACACGGGGAGAAGTCTGCCAGGGGGTCTTCTAGTCGCCGGGCTTGCAAAGAGCGAGCGAGCCAGGGCTGCGCAGGCCGGGGGGGTCCTCGCCATACACGGTGCCACGCTCAGAGTATTTGCCGCTCTACTGGCGGGTTCCCTGTCCATCAGCCCCCCGGCCCTCGCGAGGAATACGGTCTTCGAGGGCATGTACGCGGACCCGAACCACCCGGGATGCAACCGCGAGATCGATTCGAGTGGTATTCTCCGGGGCATCGACCCCATTCCTTTCGCCCGTGGCGCTGGTTGCTCGAAGCCCGGCATCAGTGCGCAGGCGTGGAAGATCACCGGAAAGGTCGCCGCTGACGACAAGACCATCCTGATCAATTTCGACGAGAAGGACGGCAGCGGCGAGGTCTTCGAGGGTGCATGGGTTGGGAACGGCATCAAGCTCCCCGACGGGACGCTCTGGAAGCGGATTGGGCCCCTCCCGGCTGCGAGCCAGGTCGCCGGCGACTACGACGACAGCTCCCACCCGGGATGCCTCCGGCGCGTTGGTGCTGACGGCACGGTGTACGGCGAGGACCCCCCCGGGCCGCTCAGCCCTGGCTCGTCCTGCAAGCCCGGCGACAAGACGATTCCCTGGCAGCTGCCTGGCTCCATCGTGGGCCCCGATCAAATGATTATCAACTTCGACCCTATCGATGCCGAAAAGCAGGGGCCCATTCTCGCCGTCCTCAAGCCGGACGGCGCCCTGGTCACAAGGAACGGCGTGTGGACGAAGAAGTGAACGACCTACTGCTTGCGGTAAGGCTGGGTGAAGGCTTTCAGTGGCCCGAACTTCTCCAGGGTCGTGCCCCACCCGTACTTGTGGCTCTCCAGCACAGGCCTGGAGTAGGTGTCCTGCGGGTTGTTCAGGTAGATCATGTTGGACTTCCTGGGCGTCCTGGTCTTGACGTATGTGTTGAGGAGTGCGTCCAGCTCGTCGTAGCCCTCGTCTTCGGGTTCCTCGAGGCCCCGCCGCGTCAACGTCTTCAGGGTGAGCTTCCGGTTTGGCTTCATCGGGTAGGAGGAGATGCGCAGCTCCTTCACAAGGGTGTCAAGCGCCTCGCTGTCCCGGGCGGCCACAGCGAGCCTCGCCTTGATGGAGTTGGGGTCCAGCGCGCCCGCCATAAAGCCCCAGTCGCCGTTCCAGTCCCGGGCTTGCTGCGATGCGACGTGTGAAAGCTGCTAGATCAGTACATAGACCCCAAACCGCCCCATCGCTGAACGACGAGGAGCCGCGAACGCATCCACCCTAGCGATCGGCATGCGGACCCTTCGCCCCAACGCCAGGCTAGCTTGGGCCGCCCTCGAACTTTATTACACGATATTATGGACCGAATGAAGCATGAAATCCCCAATCGGACGCGTATCGGGGCCATGCAAGAACAAAAAACGAGCAGATGGTAGCCGTCTTCGTTGGCATCTTGCCTTGAGTTCTCCGTTCACCCGGTCGGTCCAGTTCTTGTTAAAGGCGACAAGAGTCTCCTTCTCAACCGTCGGGTCTGCCATCGTCGCTTCCCAGCGTCACTCTCGCCGAAACAACGCGCGTTGGCTTCCAGTCGGGTGGTTCCGGAGCCCGGTGGGGGTGTTCGCGGGAGAATGAAAGAAGGTCCGACGACGCCGCGTCACTGACTCGATCGCAATATTTCTGTTGAGAATAATACAGAATTCCGCCTGGGACGCAGAGGTATGACCACGGGGGCTCTTGGGGTGCGTCTGGCGCCTGGCCCCCCGAACCCTGACATGCAGGGGAGGGTGCAGCCCCATGCTCCTCTCCCTCCGCGCAAGCAACAGTCCTGCTTCAAACATGGACGGCTAGAGCGAAAGGTAGAGGTCGTCTAGTTCGCACATCCCACTACTCGGCAGACTACAACGCGAGGTCGTCCACGGACGCCATGGACTTCAGCTTGAAGTCCCGGGCCTCCTGTGACCCGTCCTCGGGGCGCCGGCAGGGCTTGACCTCCCAGATGTCCTGCGCGTACTCGCCGATGGTGCGGTCGGACGAGAACTTGCCCATGCCTGCGACGGACATGATCGACATCTTGGTCCATGTCTCCTTGTCGACGTAAGCCTTGTCCACCGCGTCCTGGGCGTCAAGGTAGGCCCCGAAGTCGTTGGCCACGAGGTAGCGATCGTTGGCCCCGGACACGGTGTCGATAATGGGCTGGAAGAAGTCGCTCCAGCCGAAGGCGTTGGATCCGATCATCTCGAGAACCGAGTTGAAACGGCCGTCTGTGGCGTAGGTGGCGCGCTCCTCGCGGAGGCGCGGCACGTCCTCCGCAAGGGCACCGAAGATGAACATGTTGTCCTCCCCGATCTCCTCCGCGATCTCAACGTTGGCGCCGTCCATGGTCCCGATGATAAGGGAGCCGTTCATCGCGAACTTCATGTTGGACGTGCCCGACGCCTCCGTACCGGCGGTGGAGATGTGCTCCGAGATCTCTGCGCCGGGGATGATGACCTCCGCGGACGAGACGTTGTAGTCGGGGAGGAAGATCACCTTGAGCTTGTCGCCCACGGCGGGGTCGTTGTTGATCTTCTCGGCGACCGCGCAGATGAGCTTGATGATGCGCTTGGCCATGTCGTACCCGGGGGCCGCTTTCCCGCCGAAGATGACCACCTTAGGGGGGAGCTCCTCACCACCCTTGATGCGCTGGTAGCGGTGGATAACCCCGAAGATGTTGAGGAGCTGCCTCTTGTACTCGTGGATGCGCTTGACCTGGACGTCGTACATGGCGTCCAGGGGCACCTCCTCGCCCGTCTTGTCGAAGATGAGCTGCTTCAGGCGCTCCTTGTTGTGGCGCTTGACGGCCTCCCACTTCTCATGGAAGACCTTGTCGTCAGCCTTCTTGGCCAGCACCTTGAGCTTGTAAAGGTCCGTGATCCAGTCGTTGGAGCCAAGCTCCTCCGTGATGAGCGCCGAGAGCTTCGGATTGCAGAAGGCGAGCCACCTCCGCTGCGTGACGCCGTTGGTCTTGTTCTGGAACTTCTCAGGCCAGAAGTCGTAGAAGTCCTTGAAGATGGTCTCCTTGATCAGCTCCGAGTGGATGGCGGCGACGCCGTTCACGTGGTGGGACGCCACGATCGCGAGGTTCCCCATGCGGACCTTCTTAGCGCCATACTCGTCCGCGATGATGCTGAGGCGGCCCATGAGCTCGGGGTCGACATTCTCGCCATACTTGCGCTTCACCTGCTCGAGGAAGCGCCAGTTGATGTCGTAGATGATCTGCATGTGCCTCGGAAGGAGCTTCTCGACCATGCGCACCTCCCAGCTCTCGATGGCTTCCGGCATCACCGTGTGGTTGGTGAAGGCGAACACCTGCGTCGTGATGTCCCACGCCTTGGTCCAGCCCAGGCGCTGCTCGTCCATCAGGAGGCGCATCAGCTCAGGGACGGCGATCACTGGGTGCGTGTCGTTCAGCTGGAACTGCGCCTTCTTGGGGAACTCGTCCCAGTTGGAGTGCCTCTCCGTGAACCGCCTCACAACGTCCTGCAGGCTGGCCGACGTGAAGAAGTACTGCTGCCGGAGCCGCAGCTCCTTCCCCTCGTACGTGCGGTCATCCGGGTAAAGCACGGCCGAGATGGTCTCGGCGCGCTGCCTGCTCAGGATGGCCTGCACGTAGTCACCCGTGTTGAAGGCCTCGAGGTCGAAACCCTTCTTGGGCTTGGCGGCCCAGAGACGGAGGTTGATGCAGTTGGGGGTGTTGTATCCCGGGATGGGGTTGTCGTATGCCACGGCCATCACCTCCTCCTGAGGGTGCCACCTCCAGATCTGCCTGCCGTTCTCCTCGAACACACTGACGTGCCCGTAGAAGCGCACGGGATACGACACCGTCTCGCGCTGGATCTCCCACGGGTTCCCGAAGGTGAGCCAGTAGTCGGGGTTCTCGTGCTGGAAGCCGTCAACGATAGACTGGCGGAACATCCCATACTGGTACCGGATCCCGTAGCCCCACGCGGGGAGGTCCATAGCCGCCATCGAGTCGAGGAAGCACGACGCCAGGCGCCCCAGGCCGCCGTTGCCCAGGGCGGCGTCGCGCTCCTCCTCGGCGATCGTCTCGAGGTTGTACCCTAGCTCTGTGAGGGCCTCGCGGTAGTTGGGCTCCACGCCAAGGTTGTACACGGCGTTCATGAGGGCGCGGCCCTGCAGGTACTCCATAGACAGGTAGTAGACGCGCTTGGGGTCCTCCTCTTTGAACCACGTGTTGGTGTCGTTCCACTCCTCGAGCAGGCGGTCCCGGACGGAGTGGGCCGTGGCCATGTAAGCCTCCTCGTCGTCGAACTTGTACCGTGAGCGGGCGAGAGTGTACTCGACGTGGCCGACGATCGAAGTCTGGAGCGCCAGCACGTCGTTCTTGAGCTTCTCGTCCATGAGCATATAGAGCTGGTCCTGCTTCTTGGACGCGTCCACCACTGTTCCCGTGGGGTCGGGCTTGGCCATGGGGCGACGGGAGCCCCCGGCCGTGGCAAGCACCACGGCAAGCGTCTGCTGCAGGAGCTCGCGCCCCGCCTTATCGAGGGGCTTGCCCTTCGCGTCGGTCACGAGGAAGGTGTTGTTCACCGCGTCGGCGTCGCTGTTCACCTCGGCCCGCTGGACGTCGACCCCGAGGTCACGGAACGTCGACGTGATGGCATTGAGGAGGCCCGTGCGCCCGGGCCCCACAACCTTCACCGCTGTCAGCGTCTTGTCATCCTCTGCGGCCGAAAACCGGGCGGCGGGGTTGATGAGGGGGACGACGGGGGGGAGGGGTGGCGGCGAGAGATTCTGCGGCGCTCGAGCCTAGGGCGGTGAGGTGTCCCCAGGATGGGTGGGGGGGAGTGCGACGTACTGTCCGTGGCGACGTCGATCTGCAGCGTGGACGGCGGCTTGTCGGACTTGGATGACTTCTTCCCCGACGTCGCGACAGCTGCCGATACGTTACGCACCGCCGGAGCGGGGCGAGCCCCGAGTGGCCGGGCCTGGCCTGCGAGAAGAAGATGAACGCCGCTCGGTTGTGAGTCCGTCACACTGACGAGATCAACGTCGGCGGACAGTGTTTCTGGTGGTCTTTTCTGGACGACGGACCATTAATCGCACAAGTGGGGCCCTGGGAACCGGTTGCGGCGCGATCCCTTGGCGAGGGGGTGGTTCGCGACGTGTTGCAAGGCCGCGCTCGGGAAGATCGCCTCACCGATAGACCGGGCGGGGCCGACTGAGAGCTTCATACGCAACAAGTCAAATAGCGGCGCCGAGCCCGTCTTTCTGCGACACCAGGGGCGGGAGGGGCGGCGGTTGCGAGGCATAACGGTCGCAGCGTGTCCCCCCCGGCTGCCGCGCGCAGATCGGCACTCGCGGCCCCCGTGGCCGGCAGCCAGCAGGAGAATCCCGACGGCAGCCCTTGGCGCCCCATATTCGGCGAGATCTGTGTGGACGGGGGCGACCGTCGGGGCTTCCTCACCGGTCGAAGGTCCTCTTCACCACTCTCGCGATGGAGGAGGGTGTTCGGCGGTGATCGCGACGGGCATTGTCCCCCACGCCACTTCCCTCCAGCGTCTTATCCGTGGGCGCCGCGCGGGGAGGGGACGGGGCGTCCCTCGGCGGCGCATGTCAGGATCGCGGGAGGCGGTGGGTGCCAGGTCCTACGTGCGGGGCAGGCCCACGAGGGACAGACCCTGCCGGCTAGGGGCCTGGACGGGCTACCAGGGGCGTCTGCCAGCGCTGGCGCAGCCCGCCCGGGCACTCTGCGTGTCCTTACCTAGTCCGCATATAGCCGTCGTTCCACCCTCCAGCGCCACTTCCCCGTCGTCTGGGGGCTTGGCCACTGTCACAGGAATCAGTGAGAGTGGTCCCCGGTCCCTCCGAACCGGTACATCGCCCTGGCGCGCACGAACTGTCCGCAGCAGTGACACGAAAGCGTGTTTCCCATTCCCCCCGGCCTTCCCGTGATAGTTCGCCTGGTGCGTGGAGTATCGGGCCGCGTTGTTCAAACTCGAGGGTGCCCCCACTCCTGCCTTACCACACCTCGTGCCGCCGGGGCCTGGGATTTCCGGCAGAGAAATATGGCTTTTCACGGACTTATATGACGGTTGCGTCGCATTCACCAGGGCCGGTGTCCTATGCGTCCGCGGCGCGCAATCACCACAACCCCACTGAAACTCGCCCCCCCTCTCTCGCAGTGGCCGAGGTGGCAGCGATGGCGCGGCAGGGCAAGGGCGACGGTGGCTCCCATCGGGAACGGTACGCCTTCGCACACGCGCTTCCCACCATACAACCTCCATCACCGGTGCCGGCCGCGAACGGCAGCCTGTCCCTTTCCCCCGCAGGCGCGAGTCATCGGCGTCCATGAGTCCAGCCAGCGTCTTGGTCGCGGCGCCCGCGGCGGTCGTCGGGGGCGTTATTGGGCTTCTTATGAGAGGGAAGGGAGGCGGGCGCCGTCGTCGAGACCGCTCCCGCGAGCGCGAGCGCTCCCGCGCCGGGCCCGCCACGTCCCCCCTCCCCAAGACAGAGCACTCTGTGGCGACCCAGGCGAGCGAAGTTTCGGACGTCGCCATGCAGGTCCCCGACAATCGCTCGCGGTCGGTGTCGTCGGCCGAGTCTCGGGGGAGGCGGAAGCGCCGGCCCCAGCGCTCGCGGTCCTCGGACGCGCACAGGGAGCAGCAGGCCCCCGCAGCGCCCCCGCGCGAAGCGCCAACGCAGGGGCTGACCCCGAAGGAGCCCTGGCCCTCTCGGCTGTACGACTCGGCCGACCTTGGGAGTGCCGCGACTCCCTCGAGGCTCTTCGGGGCGATGAGCCCGGTCCGCACCGTCAGGACCGGAATGACCCTGCCAACCGGGCTGCTCCCAGGGGGTGCCTCGGTGCTGCTGTCAGCGGACCGCACACCCGCCAAGGAGCTCGCGGACACCATCTCGCGGATGGCACCGACACCCTCACTCGGCGGTGGTGCTGACGCAACTCCCGAGTCCCGGCGGGTGGCCGCGAGCGTCCAGGGCGCGCTTGCTGAGCAGGCCCAGGCGCTAGTGGCCGTGGAGGCCGAGCTGCGAAGGGAGGCGGCAGCCCTAGCTGCGAAGGAGAGGGCCCTCGCAGAGATGGAGGCGGAGATCTCCGGGCGCGCCCGGCGGGAGGCGGAAGCGGCCGCAGAGAGGGATACGCGGCTAGGGGAGAGGGAGAGGCGGGTGCAAGAGAGGGAGGGGCGCAGACAGGAGGACCTGTCACGGAGGGCGGAGGCAATGGGGGAGAGGGAGCGCGACCTGCACTCCCGCTCCCTCCGTCTCACCGCTCAGGAAGGGGCCTTGTCCGGGAAGGAGTCGGCGCTACTCGAACGCGCGGCCTCCCTCGACAAGCGGGAGCGGGAGATGGACGATAAAGTTAGGGAGCTCGAGTTCCGGGAGGCCGAGGTGGCGGCGGCCGAGGCACGGGCAGTGCGCCTCCGGGACGAGGGGGAGCAGCGCGTCGCCGAGGGGATGCGCAGGGCAGCCGAGGACCAGGAAGAGGCTGCAGCTGAGGTGGCGGCCGTCGCCGAGGAGCGCGCTCTGCTGTCCGAGCAGCGCATGGCCCTCAGTGCTGAGCGTGCTGCACTGACTGGAGAGAAGGGGGCGCTGGCGCTGCGCCGTGCGGAGATGGATCGAGGGCTTGAGGAGGTGGAGGCCACCTCCAAGGCCAGGCTAGAGGAGGCGCAGGCCCTCGCGACCCGCGTGGCGGAGAAGGAGGCAGTGCTCAGCCTGAAGGCGAAGGACCTCGAGGGTAAGGAGCGGGAGCTGATGGAGAGGGAAGGCATCCTGGATGCCAAGGAGCAGTCGAGCGAGAACCGCGCGCGGGCGAAGCTGAGCAGGATGTACGCCGAACAACAACGCAAGCAGCAGGAGCTGGACGCGAGGGAGGCGGGTCTCGACAAGCGCGACAAGGAGCTCAAGGCAGCGGAGGACACGGCTGGCAGGAACCGGGCGGAGGCTGCATCTGCAAGGAAGGAGGCCGAAGAGCTGCGGCGGGCCGCGGCGAGGGAACGGTCTGAGGCCGAGGAGCGGGCCGAACAACTCAGACATCAAGAGGAGGACATTGCGCAGCGTACAGTGGACCTCGCGAAGCGCCAGGGTGCCCTAGAGGCACGCGACGAGGACCTCAAGATCCGGGAGACGTATGTGGGAGAGCAGATGCTCGCCCTTGAGTCCCGGGAGGAGGACGTTCGGGACAAGGCGAAGTACGGCCAGGTACTCGCCGGGAAGGAGGCTGCCCTAAGCCGCAAAGAGAACGACCTCGCCGAACGGGAAGAGGCTGTGCGTCGCAGGGAGAGCGCACTCGACAAGTATGAGGAGGCCATCAGAGGGAGCGGGGCATCAATGGCCGAGCGCGAGCGGGCTGTGGCTGAACGGGCTGCGCTCGCCCTCGAGAAGGAGAGCACGGCGGCGAAGGCCTTGATGGAGCTCGCCGCCCGGGAGCAGGCTCTCGAGGCCAAGGAGGCGAGCATTGCAGCAGCAGTATCTGAGAACGAGTTGAGACGTCCCCTGCCCCCAGTTGCCTCAGCTGCGTCGACTCCCGACAGCCAAGGTTCTTCTGGATCGGTGAGCGTTGGGGTCGGAAAGGCAAGTACTGCGCGTGTCAAGCGGTCGGTGCAGTCGTCGGGTGTGCAGTGCTCGATCGATCCTGCGTCGCCCAGCGTGTCCCTGAGTATCATGGTCCGGGAGCCGCGCGAGTATCCCGTGGACTTCTCCGCGGTTTCGTTCAGTGACGACTCCATAGTTCCTCCCGAGAGCCGCGTCCTGTCTCCACCGGAGAAGGCATTCGAGTTCGACCACGGCCTTGGTAGTCCAGGCCACCCCAACAGGTCTCCAGACACAACACCGTTCCGGACACCGAAGGACGCGCCCCCCACGCTGCCTGCGCCAAGCACCGCCGGATCCGGCCTGCACCTCCGTCCTGCCGGGTACAAGCCGCCCGCAACACCAGAGTCCCTGAACACACAAAACCTCAACCTTTACATTCGGGCAAGCAATGCTGAGGGGGCGCAGGAGGAGTCCACTGGAGGTCTGGCGGCGTTGGACGTGGTTGACGTGGGCCCGGATGCTGCGGCTGGCGACGCGCAAGCCGTGGCTGGCAACGTCGACCTCATGACTACCAGCGACGGCGCGCGGGACGGCACTGCCTTGGCGCTCGCAACGCCAGCAGTGTCCAATGCATCCGTCTTGACAGACGACGTCGTGGGGCTGGCGACTGCCACAGTCTTGCGCGTGAAGACGCAGGCGAGGGTCGTGGCAGAACATGCAGGCGCAGGTAACGCGGCGGACCTCGAGCGTCGCCTCAAGGAAGTCGCTGACGAGGCGAGGGAAGAAGGGGATCGCCGGTTAACGAAGGAGGAGGGGGGCATGGGGCACCAGGTCTTGACTCGGGGAGAGCGGATTCCATCTGAGGGGACTCTCGCGCCAGTGCAAGAGGAAGGAGAGGACCTTAGCGCTGACGCTAGGAGGGCCCACAAGCACATCGACGACCAAGAACGCCTGCAAACTATCGAGCGGCGCCTCGCAGCATGGGAGCATGATCTGGGTGAAAGGCAGGGAAGGGTGGAGAGGGTTGAGAAGGACCTCGCTATGCGCGAGGCGAGGCTCGCGCGGGAGAACAGGCAGCTGAAGCGGAGCGTTGCACAAAGCAATGGCATTGACGCGGGGCAGGCGAAAGAGCTGGAACGGAAACTGGAGAAGCTGGCAGATGAGGAAGAGAAACTCCTTGTGAGGGAGCTCGAGATCGATGGTCGGGAGGAGAAAATCGGGCGCGCAGAGAAGCGGGTCCTCGAGTCTGTCCAGAATGCGAAGAGGGCAGACGAGCGCGCTCAGGAGGCCCTCGCCACGGCCCAGGCCCGGCTTGCCGAGGCAGAGACAAGGCTCAGAGCAGTTGCTGTGAGGGAGCAGCAATGCGATGCGCTCTCAGCAAGGGCGGGGCAAGAGGCGGCCGAGGCAAGAGAACTGCTGAAGGCTGGGCACGCGAAGGAGACGCAAGCGATGACCATCGCTGCACAGCTGGAACAGCAGGCGAAGCAGCTGGCATCCGACCGGCTTGAGCTCAAGTCTCTGTCGGAGAACGTCGCGAAGAGGGAGAAGACGGTCGAAATGACCACAGCGAGCCTTCAAGAGCGGTCAAGGGTGCAAGAGCAGCAGGAGCGAAACCTCCAGAGACGAATTGGGGAGATCGCGGAGCAGGAGAATGCCACACGGACACTTGCGGAGGAGGCGCGCAGGAGTGCTGCTGCTGTCGCTGAGAGGGAGGGCCGAGTAGCCGCGCGAGAAGAGACGCTGCAGAGGAGGGAGGATGCGGCACTCCAGCGCGAGACTGACCTCGACAACAGGACGGAAGTGCTCGAGGAGGAGGGGCGGACCTTGTCGAAGCGTGCGAGGCAACTCCATGTTCAGGAAGAGCGACTGCTCGACCGCGAGGCAAGGGTCACATCGCGCGAGCGTTCTTGCGATGAGCTCGAGGCTGCGCTGTCCCACAGAGAGGAACTCCAAGCAGACAAGAAGGCCGAGAGCGAGCGCTTGTTCCGGGAAAGCTTGTCGCAGGTCATTGGCCCGTCAGATGCGGCGTGGTTACAGGACCTCATGCGCTCATCCGGGCACGACCCCGTAGAGGTATTGTCGGAAGTGCGTTCCTTCAAGGCAAAGGCACGTGAGGCGCAGGTTGACGCCTCACACGTGTTACAGAAGGCTAAGGCGGTGGAGGCAGAGGTTGCCAGGCGAGAGCAGGCGGTGATGCTGGCAGAGGCGGCACTGAGGGACAGCGAGACCAAGCTCCGTTACAGCCTCGACACGTTCGCGGGACGCTTCCGCGACATCGAGGCTAAGGAGAAGGCCCAGCAAGAGCGCGAGAAGCGCCTGGCCGCGCGGGAGGGCCTTGCTGACACGGTCCTGCGCGGCCTCGCTGGCCAGGTGGCCTCGTCTCTCCCCTCGAAGACGTTTCAGGGGAAGGTTTCTACATCGAGGGTGGCGCAGTCTGTACATGCTGGGCCCAACAATGTGGAACCGCAGCCGCTCGCGCTCCCTGCCTTACAAGAATCTTCGAGCCCCCTGCTCGGGCCTGAGCGTGAGCTTCTCGCTGAAGATGCCGAGATGAGGAGCAACGCCCGACCACTCGGGCACATCGTTGCCGACCAGCCCTACACAACAAACACTGGGGCTCCCCCCGCTGTGGACATCAGCTTAACCCCTGACGAGGACAATGCACCCGACGCACCTGCCCGCCAGGCCGTATGGGGGATTGGCTCACCCACGTCACCAAGGAGCAGGTCGCTGGCGACATCTACTGGGGATGGAACCGTTTCCGAATGTGCTGGGATGCGCCGGTCGACGAGCAAGAAGACGTCGCCTCAACCACGTCGGGACGAGAGTGCGAGGGCTGGGGGAGCGAGTGGGATCCGAGAATCGACGCCGACAACAATTTCGACTGCCCATCCTGAGGAGGGAACGCTGAAGGCCCCGCGCCCATCCGAGTCGTCGGGAAGTGCCGGCACATCGAGCGCGAGCGAGAGATGGTATAGCCGTGCTCGGCAGCAAAAGAGTGTTGTCGACGCGTCAGTGTCGTCGGACAACGTGGAGCAGGCATCTCCTTTTTGACGTGTGCTACGTGATTCAAACACCACGACCCATGGCTTGCGCACTTCCTGGTGTTCCTTCCCCTACCCGATCCTGGCGGTGTTCCGATCTCGCCTAGCCAGGCTCCTCCACATCCCGCCCCCTTGACGAACTGCGCCCGCTAGGCGTTCCAGTTGGTCAAGTCTGCCCATTTATGCAGCCCCACCTTCCACCGACCACCTCACGTGCCCTTCCCTTTCGCCCCCAAGCTGCCCAGTGAGACCATCGTTGACCCAACCGTGGCGCCACGAGCGCCCCCCGATAGCTTTGATGCCACTGCGTAGGAGCCCCACTGACCGGGCTTGGCCTCGCTCCTCTTGTCAGCTGACTGCTCCTCCGCCACCTCGTGTGCTGCAGCCGCCGTCTCCACCACGCCCTCCCTCTTAGCCCGCACGGGCTCCTCGTGCGCGTGATCCCCCTCGATACCGTCCCTCTTCACCCCTAGGGTCGGGAACGCCTCTTCATACCCGTGGCCTCCCCTGCGAGGATCGTTGCCCCAGCGCTGCGGGCCAGGAGCATGTCCTTGAGGCCCCCTCTGGCCAAAATCGACGTTGATTCGCCCGTCCTCCCACTGAGTTCCGTACGATCCGTACTGCTTCGCGCCGTACGCTGGCCCGGGATAGTGCCCTGACACTTGCGGGGGTGGCGGAGGGGGAGGCTGCCCGAAACCCCGAAGTTCCTCCCAGCGCCCCCCCAGGCCCCTGCCCGGTCCCTGGCTCTGTGGCCGGCCATCCCGGGGGGGTGGTGGTGGGGGAGGCAGGAAAGGCGGAACCCTGCCCGTCCCAGCCGTGCTCTCGCTTCGTTCTCTGGCAATCTCTGCCGATTCCACTTCGTCCGCCCAGGTGTTGTCCATGTCAGCCCCTGTTGCTGTCGCAGCTGCGAACACCTCGTCTTCCCGTGACAACGTCGCTCCGATACCCATGTCATCATCCACCCCCTCGATTTGTGGGGTCCCCACTGTGTCCGGCATGCCGAAGACCCCAGGACCCTGCCTGACGGTCCGGTTTGATCCCACTGCAGCCATCTGGCTACTGGAGACGGGCTTGCTCGCCTCACCGTGTGCTTCGGCACGGCCATCCCCGGCCCTGGACTGCGCAGCTTTGGATGGCGTTGGTTTCGGTCTCGGAGCAGGTGGCTCCTCACCGCGGCGCAGGAGCCGGATCCCGCGCCTCTGGCTGCCAGTGTTCTCTGGAGAGCTACCTGTGACCGCCAGTTGGTGGGCCGACGCGACGAACTCGGGAGACTGCTGGACATCGCTCTCGTCAGTTGACTCCTGGGGAACCTTGGCTGTGGCAACCAAGGACGCGATATCTAACGCGTTCACGGCAGCTGCCACGCTTTCCGCGTCCACTGGCCCGTGTCCGTGACCATTCCCGGCGTGGACCTGCTCATGTCGGGGCTCGTAAGCATGCACATGATGGGCGTGGGCATGGTGGGCATGGGCGTGCCCGTGGGCGCCATGTGGGTAGGCAAGCGCCATCGGCACTGCCCCCTGGAGGTGCAGTGTCTCAACAAGCCCGTGGGCGCGAGGGGCCGGGGACGGGTCCCACAGGGACGAGAGCTGCTTCTGGATGGCGTCGAGCTCCTCCATGTGGAGCGGCGCCTCCGAGAGCATGTCGTTGTCGGCCCCTGACGCAAGCTGTTGGAGCATGTCGTTGATGCTCCCAGGGACTGCCGGTGACGCAGAAGCGTGCCCGGCAGCCCCGCCCTCTTCCCCATGGTGCCGCATACCAGCCATGTGTCCTTCCGCTGCGTGCAGACGCGCATTCTGGGGCACAAAAACGGCAGCTGCAGCGGAGATGTACCCCGTTGACCCGGTGCGCTGCTGCCGGTTTGCCTCCACTGCCTGTTTGGCCACCTCAATGGCGGCCTCGACCCGTTCCCACTCCACGACGTGCCCCTGCACCCTCCCCACCTTCAGCGTCTGCCCGTTGGGGTACATCACGAACCCAGGGCCCTCAACCAGGCCCCGGTTTAGTGCCGCCAGGATGCCCTCTGTGCCGATGTCCGTCAGCTCGGGTGCTTCCGACACACTCATGGGCACCGCCACGCCACCCTGTCCCCCGACGAAGCCCGACGGCACCACACTCGCCGCGGGGGCACCCCATGGCTGATGAGCGCCTACGCCGGCCACCCTCGCGTCAACCACCTCGGCCACGCCACCCAGTCCCCCCGCACCAGAAGTCCCGCTGTCACCAGCGCCAGGCGAGCCAGGCACTCTCCGACCCTTCCGCACACTTGCTATGGACACCGAAGCATTGGTGCCACCATGCGGCACAGGCAGCGCGGGGGGAGCACTGCGACCCTCTCCGGGAAGCCGAGCGGCCACTTCAGAGTAGCTGACCATTGATCCGTCCAGGAGCGCGGGTGCGACAGCCGCGAGCTCGCCCTCGCCGCGTGCAGCAGCGCATGCGATCCGGTTCGCCGTGTGGCGGAGGCCCTTGACGATCTGGTCCAGTGAGGGGCCAGTGATCGCCCGAGATGCGTTCTCCAGCCGCTCGAACGGGTCCAGCACTCCCAGCCACCGCCACTTGGCCCCTCCCGGGATTTCCTCTACCCAGCGGGCCGTCCACACGTCAGCGGCGGGGGGGCGCTTGGCCGAACCACCGGCGTACCCTGGGTGGCGGGAGCTCATTCCCAGGATGGCGAGCATCTCGACCACGAAGGAGATGAACAGCCCGCCCACCGTCTCCCTGTTGCGATAACCCGCACCCGACCGCCGGAACGCCTCTGCGCGCCAGGCGACGCGGTCGACAAGGGAACTGGCGCCGGCATCGCTCAGGTCGCTGTCGAGCGGGCGGGTGGCCTTGAGTGCCGCAGCACCCGACACTGCCCCGTTATCGCTCAGGAGTTCGGACAGGGGGGGCAGGATGGGCAGTGGCCGGTTCTGGAGATGGAACACGGCCAGGAGGTTGAGAGAGAAGGTGTTGAAGGTCCCGGTGGCGGCGAAGTTGAGGCTGAGGCCCTGGGCCCACTTCTTGATGGCCATCATCAGCGGGCGGACTCGGGGGTCTACCTGGCACACTTCGCGAAGGATCTGGCTCTTGATTGCGGCACGGTTGCCAACAGAAAGGTCGCAAGCGATCCCGCTGGGCTTGTGCTGGAGCTTGAGTAGGGGCACCCTCGCCTTGCTGATGACCGCACCCACCTTGAACTTGGGCTCGGCTCGGAACGCCTTGGCAATCTTGCTTAGGAGCTTGCCCTTCTGCTCCTTGGACAGAGCGTGGAGCTCCTTCACGACCACCTGCGTCCCCGCCTTCGTGCCGCCCGCGCCGCTCGCGTGCCCTACGCTCCCGCCTACCCTGTCCTCCTGTTCGTGCGCCCCTGCGCCTCCACCATCCGCCTGACTGTCGGAGCCGTCGCCCGCCTTGCCCTTCGTGCCAACACCGACGACCTTGACGGTCGCCCTCTGCTCGACAGCCATAATCCCTACCAATGTGAGATCTAGGTCGCTCATGTCTGTGGCCGTGCCCTGCACCATCGAACCAAAGGGCTCCACGGCCACATTCATCTCCATGGATGACTTTCGGCATGCCCCTCGCACGACCTCGGCCACCTCCGCAAACACTTGGTTCCTTTCGGCCACGCCCCTCTCACCGACGATCCCATCCATGGCAGCCCTCTCCAGCGCATCAGAGAACGCCGCGTAGTTGAGCTCGGACGCACCACGGGGCCACTCGGCCCAGGCAAGTCTCCCCAGGGCATCTGGCACCGGGGACAAGGCCCCGTTCTTGGTGTCCTTGGCGGGGGAAGGAAGCTTACCCTTGGTAGCATCAAGCCAGGCATTCATTGACCCTTGAACGCCCTGCCGCTGGTCCGTTCCTCCGGTCGGCAGTATCCCCATAACCGCTTGCCTCAGCCCCCACTCGTTGGGCTTGCTCGAGGCCCCCACTGGAGGGCCCTTGGGAACTGCCCGCGTGGTCGCTGCCGCGGCCTTGCTGACCGACTCACGCTTGCTCCGCTCGACCGTTGCTAACACGGCCACATCGCCCCTTGCGCTCCCGCTGTTGTGGGCCGCGCCGGAAGTGACGGTGCTCACGGCCTTCTCAGCCCGCCCCTTCTTCCCATCCTTCCCACTCGGCTCCCGGTCGACCAAGGTGGTGGTGATTGGCGAGATCTCCTTCTTGCCCGACCCACCCTTCGCAGCTGGGGCCATCCTTCCCGCCCCCTTCGCGGCCACGGTCGCCTTCGCGGTGGCCAGCGCTGGTTTGTCCCCCAAGCCCGCGTCAGTCTTGACCACCTTGGTGCCCGGCTTCGGCAGCGCCTTGTCCTTCGATGACGTGACGACCGGCTGGATCTCCTTCGCCTTGCGAGCCAACGCTTCCTTTGCGCCCCCACCCTCGTCCACCTTGTTGGCGGAGACCACCCCCGGCGCGTCGCCCTCCTTGCCCATCTTGAGGCCTTTCTTCCTCTCACCCTCACGGCCACGGACGCTGCTGGCAGACTGACCCCCCGCGGGTTGGGCTAACTCGACCAGCGACTCGGCCTTCTGTGCAACGGCCGCGGGCCTTCCCACCTCGCCGGAGGGCGCGCTGGTCGGCCGCGGCTTGGTCACGACCCCCTCGACTACCCGGACCTTGCGTTGCTTGCCCCTCCCGTTCGTCGCACTACTCCCGCTCGCGGCCGTGTCTGCGACCGCCTCCTTCGAGACGACAGGCGACGTGTTCGTCGTGTCGCCCGGCATCGCAACTGCGACGAGGCGGGGCAGTGATACGACTGAGAGACACACGCGGGCCCGCCCTTCGTGCCTTCGTGGTCGAGGCAGGGGAGACGGGGCCCTTCAGGGTCAGGGGGGGCGCTCGGAAGTAGCCGCCATGGATCAGATCGGGAGCGCAGGGAGTAAATGGTCCGGGAAGAGGGCCCTCCAGCCGGGAAGAGGAGCGGAAGAGGGGAGGTCGGGTGAGAGTCGAGACCTACACAAGACGGGTCGGGAAAGTTTGGAGGTTAGTCCAGGGCGCGAGTGGGGGTCCCTCCCCGCGCCCAACGGCGGTGCGAGCGTGCAAAATGGCTTACGGGGAGTATTACGAGCGGGTGCTGCTCTGTTCGATGGTTCTCACCACAAGTTTCACGAGAGACGGGTGTTCCCCGTCTCCCTCTTATTGAAGAGGAGCCGCGCGTGGATCACAACAGAGGCGAAACCTGTGAGTAAAGTGCCAACCACGTGCGCCCGCGCAACAAATCCCCAGCCCTGGAACAAGAACTCGGATACTCTGACCTAGTTCCGGCGGGATTCCGTGTTCAAGGGCCCCCCTTGCTGAACCCTCCGCACGCGTGGCCCCAACGCACCGCGTGGAACCGCACTGCAGGCGGAATGGGGTGCCGTGGGCCTCTTCCGCTTCGTCGGCCCCTCGCGCTTGCCTGCTGGCGATCGTGCACCTGATCCCGGCTGGAGTTGGTCGCGACAGACCAGAGCAGCTGCACACTTACGACGCCTCAATGGATGGCGTGTGCTCTCCCAAACAGCCGCCAGGTCCATCCCAGTGAAACATTGCCCCCAATTGAACGACAAGTCCACCTCGCCGCAAACGCTGTCTGTGCTCTCTCAGGCCGGCGCGGGATGGGGGTCGGTCCTCACCGGCGATCCTTTTAAGCCTCTCCCATGGCCCCGCTGCATCAGCGACCGTACTCCGGGCGCGATCGCATGGGATCGGACGGTAGCAGCGACCCCGTCGCGGCGGAAACGCTGGTAAACGCGCTGCTGCAGCGCAGGCTCGGTCCCTCGAGTGGGGGCATGTCCGGGCGGCAAGGGCCGGTGAGCACGTCTCGGCCGGGCGTTCCTACTGACAAGACGCCTCAGGGAGCTCGGCGAGCGACGTCTGCGAAGGGTCCTGCCCCGAAGTACGCCCAGTTCTTCCCGGGCGTCTCGCGGTCGGCGAGAAACATGGGCGCTGGGACTGCGCCAACCGCCGGCGTGCCACGAGCGGGAAGCCTCAGCCTCATCGTGAGCGGCAGTGGGCAGGGAAACGATAGGCTGCTTCGCGAGTACACCGGCGACGTTGCACCGACAAGCTCCTTGTTGCGTGCCTCGAGTCTGGGGGCGCGGAACGGGGTGCCGAGTCCGAGTCGCCCTGCCACGGCGGCGCTGTTGGGCAGAGGCAAGAACTCCACTGACGGGGTGGCAGCGCCGGCAAGTGCAGAAGCTACCGGACCCGACGCCACTGGCGCGCCCCCGCAGTCGCTGGCGGTGACCGCTGCCGCCGCTGCAGCGCGCACGAGCCTGGGTCTGCGGACCCCTCAACGAGCCATCTCCCACCTGAGCGCCTCCTCCATGACTGCGGGGGACCGGCTAAGCAGTGGATACGGCAAACCTAGGAGCGCAGTGGACAGTAATTTCGCGGGGGGCGCAGTTCCTGAGGAAAGGGGACCAAGCGCGACAGAAGGGGCGCCCCCCGGCAATGTCCCCTTTGACCCGCCTGCAGCACACCCGCTGACGGGCCACACATCCCGACCCCTGCGCTCCCAGGGCGGGAGAGGGACGAGCGCAAAGCACGCAGTGGCCCTCGTGGGTACGAGGACGCCTGGGTGCCCGGGCGATCCGCACAGCGGGAAACTCGCCACGCGAGGAGAGGACGATGTCGACAGGACGGGGCCGTCGAGTGTGGGCACGGAAACTAGAGAAGGCACAACCGGTGCGGGCGCCTCTACCACATGCCCGCCCAGCAATGGGTCGTGTTGCGGGGAGGAGGGGAGCGAAGATGGCTCTGGGGAGGATCATGAGGACTGCTCAGCAGATACGGTGGCAGTGATCAAGGTGGTGGACCAGGGGAGTGGCGAGAGCAAGGAGCTTGAGTGTCGCCTGGAGACCCTCACCGAGCACATGAAGTACTTTGGCCACTACTTGGTCGGGGTTGAGACCGGCAGCCGCGTGGAGATCTCGGTCTTCTGTGATGTCGGCATCTTCGAGTGGCTGCTTCGCTGGGCGCACGAGCAGACTGAGAGGAAGAGCAGGGAGTGTTCCTCTACGCCCTCTATCTCGCAGTCCATCTCCGTGCTCATTGCGGCGCATTTCCTACAGATGCCCGTACTGGTGGAGCAGGTCATCAAGTTCGTCGTCGACAACTTCCTGAAGGTCGTCTTTCTACCGCTTGACCTTACTGGTCTGGCTGACGAACTTACGGAGCGCCTCCAGGCCGGGCTCACCGACGACTCGCTGGAGGCGGCGTGGGTTCTGTCGCACGACAGCGGCGAGGTTATGCGGAGGATTCACGACGCCGCACAGTTAGACAAGCCCCCGTCGTCGACAGAAGTGAGCTCGCCTGGTGCCATCCAGATCAAGTACCCCCCATGGATTTGCCAGCGGTGCCTGTTGGTACTAACATGTGCCCTTGCCTTCTCCCGCAGGTTGCCGAACAGGCGCGACGCATCCGCCTGGTCGTGAACAAGCTTTACAGGTCAAAGCTCCAGCTGCTCGTCGGCGAGGGGGGCGGGTGCCAGGACCTGACGCGGTGCACGAGCTGCAGTGCTGTCTACCCGCTGGCGTTTTCCTCGGCACTTCCTTGCCCATCCGCCAGGATGCACGTGACACACCACGGCGAGGTGGCGATGACGCACACTGGGGACCCATCCTGGTCGGTCCAGGACTACGTGACTGAGCTCCGGGGGAGCCGCCTCCCCTGGCGCTCAATCTTTTGGCACCTGTGGGCCCGGGGGAAGGTCATGTACTGCAGCCGTTGCAAGGAGTGCTTCCAGGGATCGGGCCTGAATCACTGCCGGTTCCATGCAGCCCCGCCCTCCGTGCCACACGGGAGGAATGCGGGGGTATACCCGTGCTGTGGGGGGACTGCCTTCAAGTTCGGTGGCGGCGGGGCACGGGGGTGCAAGGGCATCGCACATGTCGTGAAGGAGGCGGACGTGGATGAGAGCGGCACAGATCGCGTCGAGGCGCGGAGTACTTGGGAGTCCAGGTGTGCCGAAGGCTGCTCGGTCGGTGCTGCCTCGGAGGCGTTGCGCATGGGCGTGCCGAAGTCAACACTGGCGAGGCTTGTCAGGCACAAGCGCCTGGTTGACGATCCGTTACAGCCCGACAAGCCCACCGCGGGGTCCCCGAGTGGGACGGCGCGCGACGCAAGCAAAGGCGCTGGGGCGACCGATGCCCAGACGGCCTTCCCAAGGGGCCACGTGAGGCCCTCGAATGCACCTGATCCGATCATCTGGTGGGACTCTGGCATGAGTGACCCAGTCAATCCCGTGGCCTTTGACGCCTTGACCACGGCGGCGAGGGCTGCCCGGGGGAACGTGGCTGCCACCACAAGTTCTTTCTCGGAATCATCGGAATCCGGGAGCGACACGGACACTGGATCGGCGGGGCAGAGCAGCTTCTTGCGTGGGGCAAGTCTGCAATCAGTGACGACGGAGGCCCTAAGCAAGCACGTTTGGCGCGAGCGGGAGGCGCCCAAGGAGCGACGGAGAGGCGGGGAGAGACCCTTTGACGGTCTGCAGTCTCATGTTCTTGACAGACCCGAGCTTTGCGTTGTGATGGAGACACTACGAGAGGTGGAGGCGGCCCAGATGGACGCAGCGATCCATGCCTTGGGGTCGAAGAGGGTCCCCCCGGTGGGAGCCCTGACACGTCCCAGGGGTGTGGCGAGGGAGGTCTCCCTGACACTTCGCCCTGTTTTACCAATCGAGTCGACGGCTGGCCGATCGGCGAGTAAGTGGGGGCGAAAGGTGCAGGAGCAGGCGGGCAAGGAGCTCCTGGACAGGGCAGCGAAGGGGCCCTTACAAGCAGTCTTCCTTGCCGGCGGGGGTTTCGTCGGGCATGAGGCGACCGGGACCCACCGACCGCTGAAGTACGCGGTGGAGAAGCTAGACGAAACGACCAAGTCGAGACCGGGCTCTGCCGTGAGGATGGTATCGGCACCGAGGGGGACCGGGAGGGAAGCCCCGCGCCTGCGGCCACCCTCCGGGCTCGTCCGCCGAGCAGATGTGGCGTGACGGGGGGGACAGAGGCACCGGGCGACACGGGGATCAGGGTTGAATCACCACTAGGCGTGGTCCAATGGGCCCGACTGCTTCGGGCCCTTCATCGCCCCGGCACCTGGCCCGGACTTCATCTCAGTGAAGTCGCTCGTGACGTTCGCAAACGGAACGCGCTGCCCCTTGGCGAGAGCGTCGAAGTCCCCCTCGAGGACGTTCTTTGGCACCTGCCCCACGGCCACGGCCTGGATCTTCCCGTTCCCGTCGAGGAACACGTACTCGGGGATCCCGGGTACGCCGATCTCGGCGATCTCTGGGGCCCACTTGGGGTTGTCAACGTTGAGCATGACGAAGTTCACGTCGCCCCGGTGCGCCCGCTCGATCTCGTACGTGTCCCCCGTCATGAGCTGGCACACTTTACACCAGTCTGCGTTAAGTGTGCTAACAGCGGTGTGTTCACCAGTGTACACTGGGGCGGGATTGGCGGAGGAAGCGAGGGAGCTTGAGCCGAGGAGCAGGGGAAAACGGGGACTCCGGGAGCGATCGGGGCTCTTGCCTGCATAGAATTCCATCACCGTCGGCTTCCCGTTGCGGAGGGCCATGTCGAGCGGGATGGCCTCCCCCTCGAGGGCAGCGAGGGAGGGACCGGGCATCGCAAGCTTCGTGGCGGCGAACAGAGCCACTCCAGCAGCGACGGCGGCGCCAGCGATCAGACCACCACCAGATGCATCTTCGGAAGGCGCACTCGAAGAGGTGACTGCCTTGGCGGGGCTGCTGGCCTGGCTACCCCCCTCCACGTCCAGGGCCGAGGGCCTTGGGTCCCCGCCAGTGGACCGCACAGCGACAGCACGCGATCCCACCACCTTCCTCGAACGAAAGTCCGTCCGTCGCGACGCGAGAGTTCGGGCATTCAGCGCGTGACGGGCGAGCATTGCGTCCGGTTATGCTTCTGAGGGCGGTGCGGTCCCGCGGGTGCCGCGGTGTCTTGTGGCTGTCTCAACTTGTGCACCACGGGAGGCGTTGAATCTGCGGTGGATTTCCCGTGTCCCGCCGCATGTGGGCCCTCGCCGGAGCCGAGGCGCACCCTGGCCCTCGCCCTGGCCCCAAACCCGTACACACAGGCGCTGTGACGTACGCCGGAACCGGTGCCGGGATGCTTGACGCATGGTTGAACCCCCCGGCCAACACATTGGGCGAGGTATCATAACGCGGTACACAATCGCGCAGTTTGCCGACGGATGCGTTAGTGCGGCGGGGAATCCACGGTTCCCAACCGAGCACTCCGCGGAACCCGCGGCCCCCCAGTTCTTCACTTGCGGTGTCGCCGAGCTTCTCGCAGCTGTTAACCGAGTAGTAAACGAGTATGTGGCCGGTAGTGTAGAGGCTGTATCCTCCTTGGTGATCGGTGTGCGGTGCGATTCCGGAGGCTCTACCATCTGGCCGGAGGGCGAGATGAACCCCCCGACGTCGTCCCTGGAGGCATACGCGAGGGAGGTGCAGGAGCTGCGGCGACGGGCGGCAGCGCGGACACGTCAACCCGTTCCATTCCCGGAGGGCAGCCCGCACGACCTCTTACCCTCGACCCATCATGGCAAGCACCGGCCACCCGGGATGCGCAGAGAGGGGTTGGCAGTCATAGCAGTTGCGGTGGCCCTGGCGTTGGGTGCTGCCTCACTTTGGTGGCTGTGGCGCAAGATCCACGAGGCGGTGCATCTGACCCTCCGGCATGTCGTCTCGTCCCGACTGCGGACCGTGGGTGTGAACCTGTGACGCTGCCGTGGTTGCCAGCGGTAGTCGGCAGCAGCTGGCAGTTGAGCCGCGCACCCTTCTTTTAATCCCTGCGGTTCGGCGAACGTGGCAGTGTCGACGCTGTGTCGCTGGGGAGAGACAACCATAGGAACTTCCGGGGCCGCCGACCAATGTGGGCCTCTTCCCTCTCTCCTCGCGGCGGAGTTGGGGTGCCCTCATTCTCCAGCCAGAGGGCGAGGCGCCTGCGCGCCAGGGCATCCGAGGTCGTTGAGCCGCTTGTTGTGGGAGAGGACGACGCAGCGACCACGACGCCCAGCGGGGGCACGGGGACTCCGGGGAACGGCAAGAACAGGTCCGCGACGTTGAGGGCCTCGAAGAAGGGAAGTTTCGCTGTTAAGGAACGAGAGAGGCCCCTGGCCGAGTACATGGCCCTCCCCGCATCTCAGTACAGCGTTCTCGACGGAAGAAAGGTTGAGCGCGTCGACGACACGACTTTCAAGGTGAGAGCGCGCTCTGATGCGCATCACGACATAGGGGTGCGGGAGCGCGGTCCTGCCCACGGCGGGCGTCTGGCGGCCTGGCATGGGTCCACGCCCATGGGATTGCGTACGGGATGGAGAATGCGATGTAGGCAGGGGCGTCAGGGGCGTCGCGTATGCCCTCGCGGGCACTCTGATCCTCAACCCAATCCTTTCCCTGCGTCCAGTGCTATGTGGGGAACCTCAAGCTCTTCAAGTTCGAGGTGGAGCCCGTCATCACCGTGTCGGTGGAGACGAACGAGCGCGGATGTATTATCAAGCTCCTAGGGTGCGAGCTCAAGGGTTCGAAGATTGCAGAGGCGCAGAACTCAAAGTTTAAGGCCACGATGACAAACGTCGTCGAGTGGCGGGAGCGGGTGCCCACCGAGGGCGAGGGCGAAGTGGAGGGTAACGACGCGACGAAGGAGATCCTGAGCGAGACCACCATCAACGTCGACCTGATCGTGCCCCCCTGGTTCCTCGTCCCTGTCCCAGCGATCGAGAAGACGGGGAGCTCAGTGATGCAGGGCGTGGTGAACACCATGGTCCCCCGGTTCCTAGCCCAGCTCGACAAGGACTACGAGCTGTGGGCCTCGGGGGACGGATCTCGGAAGCCCATCGACGGGTCCCTAGACGACGATCTTTAGTGAGGCGCGAAGGGGCCTATTTGGAGACGTGATGAGGGAGAAGGACATGGGAGAGGTCACCGTCACTGCTCCACTGGAAAAGGCGTGTTGCTGATGACGACAACCGGTGTAATCCCGCTGCTTGGCCCGCGAAGCAGCTCTTGAAGTTGTAAGAGAGACGCTTGAGCCTGCAGATTTCGGGGAGGGGGAAGGAGGTCCAGGTGCATAGTTCTGAGCTCGGCTACGTGTTGCTGTGCTTCTCAGGCAGAACTCTCCTGCTCCTCCTCGACTGAGGCCTCAAATACGCCCTCCACGAGGCCCTTGAGCTCCTCCACGAGCTCGCTCTTCTGAAGCTGCAGCTGCTTGAGCCGGTTGACCACAAGAGACCCAGAGGCCGGCTCCGGGACGACCCAGGTCTCCCTTGCGTCCCCGAAGGCCAGGATAGCCTTCTGCGTGCGTCTGCGGGCCCTGCTTGTCCTACGCGGAGACATTGCGAGCCTGTAGCTGCGGTTGCATTTTCATATGGCCCGCAGCGCGAGTAGTGGGCCTTGAAGAGCCGAGCGGTCTGGGTGCAGCCGAGGTGTCCCGTGCTTGCAGAACGGCGACCTTCTTGCGGTGTGCCAGAAAGTCTGGCCCGGCGCAGGGGGGGGGTGAGAGGGAGATCTCAAGAGTCGCCTGTGCACCCTTCTTCACTCGACAGCCCCCGTGCCCTCGCGCTCTTTTTTTTCTTGTGCTGGCTCTCGACCCATATCAGAAGTGACTCCCGTGTGCCCCCCAATGCCCCTCTCGCCTCGAGTGCTGGGGAAAGTCTGCCTCGTATTTGTCGGTATAGTGTTCTCTTGGTTTACGGTTACTCTCTTCGTCACGGTAAGCGGTCGTGGCAGCCCGCGCATCCTGGCTCATGCTGGGTCGGCAGTACCCCCCCTTGCCGCCCTGGCGCTGGTGCTTCGCAGGGGGGGGCGCGGGTGGTTTGGAGGGTCCTACGTCTATGTCGCTACGTTTGACGCCTTGTGACCCGGAGTCGGAATCGAATGCCGCGGTTTTCCATGCACGGCCGGTATCTGGATGCATCCCGTCTTTCTTTTGCGTGCAGCCATTCGCGGAAGAAGACCACCCCCTCGTGACGTCTCTTCCTTCCCGGCTCGTGCTTCTCTCCTTGCCAGGTGAGCACTGTCGCCAGTGTTTTGACGGAGTTTGGGTCCAAATTCGTCAATGGAGGAGGCAGTGATGCCGCGGCTGTGTTGACATTTCCCGCCAAGCGGTAGCAACACCTGTCGACCCCACCCAACTGCTCCCTCGCTGCAGTGTGGGCTGGGACTGGCCTCCTCTCGGCGACACTTCTGTACGCCGGGCTCACCCTCGTTGCGGAGGGGATCGGCAGGGCCGTAAAACCCTTCAAGTCCCCGAGTATCCCGGACCCCTCGCCGTGGCGGTGACGTCGCCCACCGCGGATGCCTACTGTCCCACCCGCCAGCGACGACATGTCCCTGGGACCAGGCCCGTCCTCCCAACCGGGGAACGGGGTGGTCGCCCCGGATGAAGGCAACTGGTTACTGCAAGCGGATGAGCTTGTGGCGCTCGACTCCATCTATGGGCCCGCGTTCGACTTTCTTGGTGCGCCTGCCCTGCCAGCGCTAGCTGAGGTCTCCGACCTCCACAGCCAACCCCCCTGCCCTGGGCTGGAGCTGCGGCTCTCTGTCGACGCGGACTTCGGCGACGGGGACATCCGCGTCGTGTTTGTGGCGTCGTCGCCGGAGGATGGCGGCGACGTCGCAGAGGCGGGCCCGGGACCCTCATCGACAAGAACCCCGCGGAGTCCCTTTGGTGGGGACCTCGTCTCGCTCAGGCACCTACCGCCCATCGACCTGTACGTCACCTTCACAGCGGGGTATCCCACGGATCAGCCCCCGCACCCCCAGGTTTGCGTCCCTTGGGCGGCCCCTGCCGCCGAGCGCGTGGCTGAGGGCGCCCTTCGTGACCTCTGGGAGCCCGGGTTGTCCATCGTCCACACGTGGGTGGAGTGGCTCCGGGAGCACTTCCTCGACGCCGCTGGGATGTCCTTGGGGGATCCTCCCGTCCTGCAGGTCCCGCTGATGGACGGGGAGGACGCAGGCGATGTTATTGGAGATCTTGTCGGGTTCAGCATGCGGCGGGAGATGGAGGACTTCGACGGGATGACGCACACGTGTGAGCTCTGCGGGGCCGACAAGCCAGGCACAGAGTTCCTCCGCCTGCCCGAGTGCGGCCACTCGTACTGCCGGACATGCGTGGGGTCGATATGCACCGTCAATATCAAGGACGGGGACCTCAAGGCGCTCCGTTGCCCACAGCCTGACTGCGCACGCCCGCTGCCCCACTACGTCATCCAGGATGTCTGCCCGGAGGAGCTTTACGAGAAGTGGGACCGCTTGATGCTCCAGCGCGCCCTTGACGCGTCGGGCGACATCAAGTACTGCCCGAACTGCAGCACCGCGTCCGTCCAGGAGCCAGGCCGCCAGGGTGCCCCTCCCCTCTGCCAGTGCCCCAGGTGCATGCTCGTCTTCTGCTCGGTTTGCCGGGTGGCCGACCACCGTGGGGAGACGTGCGGCGAGGCGGTGGTCCGAGTGGGGAGGGAGCTGGACCAGGCGGCCGAGGCAGCCCTCGCTGGCGAGATGGCCGATGCGTACAAGAACGAGGCGGAGAGGGCAGCACTGCGGCAAAGGCAGGCTGAGCTCAAGGCGGATCTCCAATTCCGGAACTTTCTCCGGGAAGAGGAACGGTCGGGGAGGAGACTGGTGCACTGCCCCAAGTGCTCCGTCTACGTGGAGAAATCCGAGGGATGCAACAAGATGGTGTGTCGCATGTGCGAGACGCTCTTCTGCTTCGTTTGCGGCAAGGAGATCAGTGGGTACGACCACTTCAACCTCGAGGAGGGGGCCGAGGGTTGCCGCGGGCGTCTCTTCGAGATGGACCAGGTGTGGGCGTGGCAGGCGCAGGCGGCCTTCCACCGGGCCCGCCAGCGCGATCGCGCTCCTCCAGTCGCGGATGCTGATCGCGCGCGGGCCTCGAACTGCATCCAGTGCGGGCAGGTGGCCCTGAGGGAGGCGGGGAACAACCACATGCGTTGCCAGTGGTGCCGGAGCGCGTGGTGCTTCCTGTGCCGAGCTGGGCTGAGGGGGCGAGGGGCGGCAAAAGCTCACTTCGGGCCAAACCACAAGCAGCACGGGGGCTGACCAGCACGCCTTCAACTCCCCGTCAGTCAGTTGGCCGCAGATGCGACCTTCTCCCTTGGGGCAGAGGCGACGAGGGGCTCCCAAGTCGCCTCCGCGAGGTACGCGTTAGCCCACGTCTCGAACATTTGGAAGTGCGCTCCAGGGGGCATTTGTCCACCCGGCGGCCCCTGGCCCGGCGTGGCACCGCCGCCCTTGGCCCCTTGGGGGACAGCGCCCTGCGGGGGTGGGTTTTGCGCGGGGCCGCCGCCCGCTGGCCCTTTGGCCATGAACTCGGGTGCGGACTGCGGGGTAGGCGCGGCTGCCTGGTCCCTCATCTCGATCATCTTGTCGTAGACCGTCTTGACCCGCGGGCGTCGGCTCTCCACGTACGCGGAGAGCGCGGCCTCGCATATCCCGTGCTCTTTCACGGCGGAGGCCACCTCCCACGCGTCCTCCACCGCCAGCCCGATCCCCACCCCCGTCACCCCCATCGAGTGCATGGCGTCCCCCAGGAGCGCCACGCGCCCATCGGACCACTTGGCCCGGGCCGGGTCGAGGCACATGAGGTCGTTGTACACGCGGATGTTCTCCGCCTTCATGCCCTGGACCAGACCCTTGGCCTGGTCGTGGAAGGGCCCGAGGAGACGGAGCAGGATGCCCTTGACTGCCCGCGCGCCCCCCGTCTGCGTGTCGTGCTCCCCATCCTGGGTCGCCAGGTGAGCACGCAGCTCCCGGTCGTCATAGAGGACATCCACCCCGGCGCGCTCGACGACCTCCAAGGGCAGCACGGCGGCGAACGTAAGGAGGTCGTTGAAGACGCTGTGCATACACGACCCGAAGGGTCCCCCGAGGGTGTGCACCATGAACTCGTCGGCGCCCATGAAGGCGTCCACTGGCCCGTCCCACTCCGCCACTGTCGACGTGCCCCTGAAGATGACCCTCCGCGTGAGCTCCAGCTGCTCGCTTTCCCCCGTCATGTGCCGGCGGACTTGGGAGTAGACCCCGTCGACGCCGAGGAGGAGCTGGCAGCGCACGTCGGTGACGTCGCCCCCCTCGCAGAAGTGCACCGAGACGCCGTCGTCCGTCTGCTCAAAGCCGTGCAGGGCGCAGCGCGTGTGGATGATTTCGTCCGGTAGCTGGTCCCGCAGCGTCGTCTGGAAGTCGAACCATGTCATCCGCTGCGACGTCTCCCCGTACTTCTCGTGGTTGATTCGGTCGATGTCCGCCCCCGAGATCTTCCTCACCTCCTTCCCGTCGATGGTCCACACGGCCATGTGGGACTCGCTGGGAGCCTTCACCCGCTGGATGGCGGCCCGGAGGGAGCCCGAGGGGTCGATGGCCGTATATACCTTCATCGCATTTACGCCAAGATTGATCACGGCACCTGCATGGGGGGCGAGCGAGGCTCTTCTGGATCGAACGGGAGCGCGCAAGGGAGGGACCGAGTTTGAGGCACCCGTTCGATTGGGCGATCCGCCGCGTTTTTGGTCACGCTGGGTCGCCATTTCTCCCACTATGCAGTGCATTTACATCATGTCTCGCCGACGCGACGTCTGGAAACAGATTGAGGACCACATGGGGGCTCACCGGCGGGGTCGAAGCGGGAGGCCTTGTCGAAGACTTCCACCCTGATCCCGGGAAGGGCCTGCCGGAGCGCGATGGCGGTGGTCAGACCACCTGGTCCCGCCCCGATGATGGCGACATCGCACTCCCGCGCTGCTCTCATGGCCATCCGCCGCTGTCCCCACCGCCCCCGGGGACAGGGCACCCGCAGGGGAGAAGTAGTGGAGGGGGTCGAAAGAGCCCCGACCGCAGGCGAAGCGCGCTCGAGTGAAAGCATCGTGGACTCTGCGGGCGTATATCGGAGATATGGCGCAATGTGGCGGCATAGGGGACCTGGCGGGCGTAGCGGATTCGTGACGCAAACCATCGCTTTTTGGTTAAAAAGGATCCCTCCAATATCCTCCCACGTCGTATGGGAACACGTACTTGACTTGGCGATCTCGGGGACCTGGTGTCGGGATGTCCCACGAATAATGCCGACTTGGGAGCTAGCGAGGCCCTTCAACATGGGCGATCGGCCCCCCCAGGCGGCCCGCCGCAGGCCGATGATGTCACGGCTTCTGCTCTGGCACCTCGAGGTGCCGGGGACTTTCGGGACGCGGAGTCGGCGGCCGCGCGGTTTCAAAAGTGTTCGTAGCCCCCCCTGCTCCCTGCCCCTCCGTGCGGCAGGTCGCTCCGCGCCCGGCGGTGCTGGAGGATCCCTCTTAGCGTAGGGAGCAGCCTGTCGCCCACGGCGAAGCCGTCCTCCCCCTCTCCCCCCGACGCCCGGATCGCCCCGCCCGCCGTGAACCCGACGCGCGCGTCGTAGTCTTTCCCCTCCGCCTCAGCAGTGCTCGCCACGAACCCGGCAGCGGCGGCGCCCTCGCTCCCTGCGCCCCCTCCCAGGCCCGCCCCGCCCGTGAGGCCGGCCAGGATGGCCCCCTGCCGGGCCAGCTGCTGGGAGAGCACCGCGATCGTGCTGCTCATCTGCCGGTGGTCCGCAACCATCCGGGCGAGGAGGGCGTCACGCTCGGGGGCCGATAGCCGCGACACACGCGCCAGGACGGCCGCGTCCGGCGGTGCCCGGGCTGACGCCGGGAACGTCGGGGCTGCCCGGGCTGCCCTCGCAGCCCCGTCTTCCGGCCCATCCCCCGGTGCCCCGTGAGCCCCGCCCCCGGGGTCCTGGGGGCGGGGCGCGGACTGCGCGGCTACACCGAGGCCCCCGGGCCCATCGCCAACGACAATCAGTGGCACCGGCTCCTCCGCACCCGCAGTCTCCACGCGCAGGGGCGACTCGAAAGTCGCCCAGCTCTCCCCCTCAGGGGCCGGCACATCCGCCCCCGCGCCCTCGTCCCCGTCGTCGCTCGCTGCGAAGGGATCGTCGGCCGCAGGCCCCCCCTGCCTGTCCCAGAACAAACCTCCAGGTCCCTGTCGCGCCGGGGCGGGCACGCGCTCGGCCGGGTGGCTGGCGACGGGCGCCGCACGGTCACTCGGGGGGGCTGGCCGGACCGGCAGCGTCTCGCTTCTGGAGGCAGGGGCGCTGGTGGGGTCCGCGGCCGCGGCCGACGGGTCCCGCATCGCGGCCTCCACCATGAGGAGGAGGGAGAAGACGTCGGGCCTGCGCTCCGGATCCTTGCACAGGGCGGCCCGGACAAGGGACTGCGCCCCCCGGCTGGCCCCGGGCAGGGGCGGGTAGCGCGCCCCGATGACGGCCATCTTGGCCCCCTCGAAGGGCAAGGCCGTGCCGTCGCTGAGCATCCAGTACAAGAGGCACCCGAGCGCCCACACGTCCGACTTGGGCCCAACCACTTGGCCCTGGTACAGGTCCCAGAGCTCGGGGGACCGGTACCCAGGCGTCGTCATCCGCTGCACGAGGGTCCCTTGGCGTGCTACGGCGTCCGCGCTCCCCAGCGCCCCGTGGAACGTGCTCACGGAGCCAAAGTCGCACAGCACCCACCGGCCGTCGGCCCGCTGGAGGACATTCTCGGCCTTGATGTCCCGGTGCGTCAGGGGCGGGTCCTGGCCGTGCATCGCGCCCACCCCCTCGCACACCGCCCGGAAGATGGCGAGCTTCTCGCTCTCGGGCACCCGCGCCGCGCCCCCGTGGATGTGCTGGACGAGGCTGCGGGGGCAGAACTCGAGGAGTAGGACCGCCTGCTCCGCCTCCCGCGGCCCGATGAAGCTGTGCGAAAGGAGGCGCACAATGCCGGGCTGGCCCGACAGAGCCAGGAGCGCGCCCACCTCCCCCTGGACGCTCGCGCGGATGTCATCGTCCCCCATGACGTTGACATGCTTAACGGCCATCTCCTCCCCGGTCGTTTGATCCACCGCAGAATAAATGGAGCCGGTACCCCCCTCCGCGAAAGCTGCAGGCAAGGGACGAAGGGGACTGCTGGTCCTCCGAGGCGTTCTCCTCCAGGCACAGAGGTGGAACTCACGGTTGCCGAGGTCGCAGAGGTCTCTCGACAGGCGGGAAGAGGGGTTCAGGGCACCTTCGCCGACTCTGACTGTGAAGGCCCCCACTTGAAGCACGCGGCCTGCCAAGGGGGCCTTCCTGGCCCTCCCGCGAAACATGGCTAGGCGGGGGGGCGTCCCCAAAACACGAAGCGGGAGCTCGACGATCAGGAAGAGAACTGATGAACCTGATGTAATGTGTAAGATTTCCCAATAAATTTTCAGATGAAGCGGCGGAATGTCAAGCAAAAACCGACCCGGGGTCTGACCCCGGGGTGTCACTGTGACACCCAGCAGTGACTGCTGGTCAACAGGTTTCGGAGCACCCTCCAGATCGACGTCTGAAGGGCTTGCGGCTCGTGTCGCTCCACGTCATCACACGCAATACGGATGTAATTTTCCATTGGTCGCTTCGATATTGCGCAGTACTTAGAATTGCTACCCCCAGGTCTCTCGAAATCCAAAGCTGGCCCTACCTCAACCCGGCCGGCGCGGGGAGTAGCGCGTCCCGTTGATAGTATTGCGAGAAAGCGAGGCGTTACGAAGCAGGTGCGTCCCCGCCCGGTCACACACCCAACCTCGTGGCGACCCTCACGCGATGCGCAAGGTCAACCAGGGTGAACTTGGGGGGAATTCGCGAAAACTGTGACATCGACCGCCTCGTCGTGTGGGTCTTCTCTAGAATATCATATTTCCATCTCGCGACTCTCATTTTGGGCCCGGCTTGTAGACGCATGCCATCGCCGACTCACAGTCTTGGGCCAACGGCGCAGGATGCCGAGCATGGCTTCATCGCCGAAGAAGTCGCGGCTTGCTCGGGAGGGAGGCAACTTCTCTGTCGATGATACGGCGGGGGGAAGGGGAAATCGTGGCAATAATGTTGATTCGGGCGCTGCGGGGTGGTCGTGGTTCTCAGCGGTCGCAACTGCCCTCGAGAGTCTCGTGGCCGGCGTGCACGGCGACAACTCCCAGGACGGGGGCTCGGTGGCGTCCGGCTACCCGCACTTCCGGCCAATTCACGCCGACGACTGGTCCACCGACGACACGTCGCTTATGGCCAGCCTCCGTGGCCCTCGTGGGGGAGGGAACGGCTGGTCGAGGGTCGCGGGGAGTGCTCGTTGTCCTTCGGGTTACCTACGTCGGGCCATCATGTCCGGCACTGAGTCTCTGAGATCCCCGCCACGGATCCAGATCCGTCAGGACGAGGGGTCGCTCTTCAAGGCGGCCTGCAGCGGGCCAGACACGCAGTCCTCGGGCAACAAGGCTGCACCCCTGCAGCTCCCACGTGGCAAGGCCGCGTCAATCGGGAGTCTCGTGGATGTGAGTGCCTCCCCAGCAGCGTGTTCCCCTCCCCGTGTCCGGCGATGCTGGCGCGCACATGTCTCTGCCAGGAAGGAGCGCGATATTCGTCGACCCAAGCAGCCCCCCCACTGGCACCCCCCTTCTTGCAGGCCTCCTTCACGGACCTGATGCCTGTCATCCAGTTGCCGCGGGCACTGGAGCTCTCTGACAAGTCCGCTGGGGAGCTCTTTGCGCCACCTGAAGCGCACCCGTCCTCGAGACAGGGAGCGCGCCGGACCGCTTCGCTCAGGCCGCCTAACAAGTCGCACAGGTCAAGGACTGCGGTGCTCAGGAGGATGGAGGAGATGTCGCTGCAGATGCTCAAGGAGAGCATGGGTCTGGGGAAGGCTGGCAGCGATCTGGTGGAGGAGGGAGGCGATGGCGACGCGGCTCTCGGGCCGGACGGACGGCCCGCTCCGGCGGACCTCGGCCCGGGGAAGCGCGCGGTCGCAGCCTGTGCGGCTACGGAGGAGGAGGAGCGCATGCCGCACCCCAACGGGCATCGTGTGACACGTCGCCCCGCCTCCGGGTGGGATTGGGACACCGCGGGCCCCCAAGCGACCGACATCTTGGAGTTCCGGCCGAAAGTCCGCGTCAACGACCGACACGCTGCCTCCCAACGGGAAGCGAGAAGCACTGTCATGTCGGCAGGGTGGAAGCGGTAGTGCCGCCCTGTAGCAGCCCTGTTATAGCTCCATTGTAGCTCCATCGCCTTTGAATTGACGGCTCCTACTCATGTGGGACGCCGTCGCGGAGCGGGGCTGCGTCCAAGATAATGGCCTCGTCCTCCTCCCCTCCCCTCCTCTTCTTCCCACCGCTTTCCTCTGCTGTGCCTTTCCGCCTGGCCTTCTTCTCCTTCTTGGGGGTTGGGGGGGGGCGCAGGTGCTCGGGTAGCCGCTGACGGAAGGCGGGAATCTCCGAGACGAACAATACGTTGTGCGCCCAGCCGCAGAAGGGCCCGAAGCGAGCCTCGAAGGCATGCTGCACTGCCTTGTGCACCCGGGGCGTCAGGCTCTTCCCTGCGCAAATGGTGACAGAAGGATCCCTGGAGCCCCAGCGCCCTCTGCGGTGCCCACCCTGCCACGTATGCGAGGTGTAACTCACCGTCGAGCTCCGGGGCGTAGTGACGCACCGCCAGCTGCCAGACGTGGGTGTCGACAGGGATGGCGTCGTGCTTGTCTAGCGCAAAGAGGCAGATGCACGCCGCCACCTTGGGGCCCACACCGGGGAGCTCGATGAGCGCGTCCTTCGCCTCGTCGTACGGGACGTCCCTGAGCGACAGCAGCCACCCCGCGCCCCCGGCTTCCTTCTTGGACAGCACCTCGCAGCACTGCACTATGTACTTGGCGCGGTAGCCGTAGCCCCCCGCCCTGCGGAACAACGCCACGCGCACCCGGGTCGGTGATCACGCCACCGAGGTCGCGTCTCGCGGAGCAGGACGAGATCGAGAACAGGGCGCACACTCGCCTCAAGGCCTCCTCGGTGGCGGCGGAGAGCTGCTCGCACGTGGGGAAGGCATAGAAACCCAGGTTCTCGATCATGCTGGCCACCTTACCCCGCCTGGCACCCCCCGCAGCGGGGCTCCAGGCCGCCGGCTCCTCGAGCGGCTGCGAGGGGCCTGGGGTCCCCGGCGCGTCCGCCCCGTCGGACCTCGCGGAAACGGCGGGGCTCGCAACTGTGGGCTCCTCCTCTGCCGCTGCAAGGAGGGGCGTGCCATAGACTGAGCAGAGCTTCTCGACGAGGCCGTGGATCCGGGTGATGTGGTTGTTTTGAGAGCAGATGAAGGCGAAGAGCGTCTCCAACGGGTCCTGGCGCAGCATGCGGACCCCGGGAAAGTGCGGGGACACCTCCCGGAACCTCTCATCGGCCCTGGCCCAGCCCGCAGCCATTGGGCCCACCCGGTGGTGCAGGTTGAAGTAGTCCTCCAGGGCGGCCCGATCGCCGTCCTCCGGGGCGTCCGGGCCACGGGCTAGGACCGTGTACTCGATGTCGTCCTCCAGCTGCCGCATGCGGACCACACGCTGGCCCATCACACCCGTGAACTCGTCCGCCCCCGTCTGGCGCCAGCGGAAGGTCTGCCCCGTGGGCAGGGTGAACTCGAGGGCGAGCTCGGACCGAGGGGTGCCCAGCCGGGACCACCTCGCTGGGGCATCGCGTGTCGTCGCCATGGCAGCGACCCGGCGAGCAGACCGAAAGCGCCCCCCTGTGATGCGGGACGCGCAGCTGGCGCTCGTTGGCCCGCTCCCCAAAACACGACACACGCTCGAAGGAATGAAGCTGGTGAGGCGCCCGGGCATCTGCTTTTAAGCAGAAGGTGGGACAAATCGAGGGTGTCTCAATAGTCCGCAACCAAGAACATGGGAGTTCCTCAGTCAGGGCGCGGTGCACGTCGCATCGAGAGGGTGATGGGGGGGTGGGAGCCCATCTCCCGCGCCCGAAACAACCTTCCCACACCAGTCGGGCCCACCAGGCCGGCACCGCGGCCCCCGTATGCATGGCTTTCACACAGATGTGGCGGCCTGGACCTCCCCCTCCTCGAGAGACCGGCTTCCGTCCTGTCGCTCGGTGCATAGTCCGAGAAAGGCGGCGAAGGGGGAATGGGGGACGAAGGTGCCCGTGCGTGCGGCATTCGCCAGCCGTCAGACACGCACTCGCCAGGACTGTACCTTCCCTCTCGGCTGCGTGTCGCCGCGACCTCGGGCGAAACCTCCTGGTGCGTGCAGCTGCCGAGGTGCGGGGGGGCTTCACGGAAGCCGAGAAGGACGCCTTGCTGTTTGATCCCGAGGCGGACGACGACGATGAGCGGTGGATGGCGCTCCAGATGAGGGGGGCGCAGGACGGCACCGATGCAGTCTTATCGTGCCCCGGGTGCTTCACGGTCGTGACCACCCAGTGCCAGGCGCACGAGGTGTTCCCGAACCAGTTCCGGGCAGTGCTCGTGCGGGACGTCGTCGTCGGCCCCAGGGCCGTCGACGCCGTCCAGCCCGGATCGAAGCGCGGGAGGGGAGACTCGTCGGCGGGCGCTAAGCGGCGAAAAGAGTCGCGGGACTGTGCAGCACACGGAGGAGGGGGGGTGGGGGAGGGACCTGCGCGCCATGGAGTGGAGCCCGCAGAAAGCCCGGAGGTGCTCCTCCCCGTCGCGTGCGCAAACTGTGGCGCGGAGCTTGGGGTCGTCGACGAGGACGAGGTATACCACTTCACTCAAACACTGCCGACATGACATACACCAAGGTGACGGCGGCGCCGGCTCAGCCGCCGGCTCAGTCCTTGTAGTCGGAGACACCGCCCTCAGACATGGCGAACGAGGCCTCGGCCTCGGGCAAGGCAGCCGAGGCGATAACCTTGGCGATGCGCTGCTCAGCCTTGCCCTTGCGCAGGGAGACGCGGTGAGTGACGTTGTGGGCGAGGACATGGCCCCCGACGGGCTTCTTGGGGTCCGAGACGAAGACGACCCCACCGCTCGGGTCAGACATGACCTGCGGGAGTCGCAACGAGGACAGGCTCCGTGGGAACAGGCTCCTGCCTGTCGCGACGGGCAAAGATGTAGGGGACGCGGGCATAAGGGGGAGGGCAAGGCTCTCCGGGGAGTGCCGCGGACCTGGTTCGTGAGGACCACGGCAATGTTGAACTCGCTGGCCATCTTCTTGAGCTTGGAGAGCATCTGACCGAGGATTTGCTGGCGCTCCGATAGCTCCCCGCGGCCGCTGAAGTCCGTCCTAAGCAAGCCCATGATGGAGTCGATCACCAGGAGCTTGAAGGGCTCCTCGACCATCTGTGCAGCGGCGCCGTCGATGAGCGCGTTCTGCTGCTCCCACGTGTAAGCCCTCGCGACGGAAATGTTCTCCAGGACAGAGGTGGCGTCCAGCCCGTATCGATCCGCGACCGCGGCCACTTTCTCGGGGCGAAAGGTGCCCTCGGTGTCGATGACGGCGACCTTACCCTGGGCGCCGCCAAGCTCGGTGGGCAGCTGGCACGTGACGCACAGGGTGTGGCAAAGCTGCGTCTTCCCGCACCGGTACTCGCCGTGGATCTCAGTGATAGACTGGGTTTCGATGCCTCCTCCGAGGATGTCGTTCAGAGCAGCGCATCCGGTGGACATTTTGAGCACAGTGGCCTGGCGACGCTCGAGGCACATCTTGCCCGTCATGAAGCCAGTGGTGGGCAGGACCTTCATCGCGGCCTCCATAATCTTCTCTACTTTGGTGTCCCTACGCGCGAGAAAGCAAGAGGGTCCCGGTCAAGACATAGCGTTCGCTGACTCGATGACGCGGGGTAGGCACAACAAGGAGAGGCACGGGGACGGGCGCATTCGCCACGGCGGTGCCACAAGAGGGGGACTCACGAAAGGCCCTTGACGTTAGCGAGCGTCTTAGTAGTCGTCATTGTCAGGCGGTTGCACGTGAGGAAGCCGTTCTCCTTTAGCTTCTTGATGTCTCCCGCGTTGACGCCGACCGTAGCAAGGGCGTCTACGGGGACGAACTCGAGCTCCTCCCCAGCCGCCTGCATAACAACGGGCAGCAGGTGGGAGCCATGTTTCGAGACGGGGCCTCCCCTCGCTAACGCTACAACGGGTCTCTGCGCTCTAATATTCCATCGCGATCCCTGTCCGCGCCGTAGATTGCGTTATAGTTGCGGCGGTCGGTGCACCGTGTCGTCCGAGACCATCAGCATTCGCTTCATGATGGTGCTTCGCGGTCACCCACCTCGAGCATCGTGGCCTCAACTGCCGTGCCTTCCATGGTGCGTGGGTTGAAATTGTAGGGAGTATCTCCGCGCGAGTCTTCAAAGGGGAGCGCTAAGTCGACGCATTAATGGAGACGAACGAGCACTCGTCTTTAGGCCTTCCCCCCGCAGGAAACGTCCCGCGTCACCGATACTCCATTAAAGCTCAGGTGTGAAAATATCCTTGGCCGGGACCCAGTCGCCTGGCACCGCCCAGACGCAGTCGTCCTCGATGTGCAAGTTATAGTGGTCCCCCTCGCCATTCTTGCTCCGCGAAGTGAGCAGGCGGAAGAAGCCGTCCTCGCCCCAGGGAGTCCCCCAGGAGTTCCGCACGATCCAGAACTCCTCCCCTGAGTCTTCGTCCCTGCCCCACCCGACGACGGACACGTCGTGATTGATCTGCACCTCGTCCTTGTCTTCGTGGTACTCCTCGTAGATCCCCCCCGTGTATTGGTCGAGCCCCTCGGTCGCCGCGACGCCGCAGGAGATGGGGCCGCGCCGGAAGATCTCCTTCTTCATCGCGTGGTACCCGCTCGCCCGGCCATAGTCCTTCACGACGAGCCGATCGTAGTCCTCGAGGGCGAAACACTTGTCTGGCCAGCAAGTGTAGCACTGGGTCATGTCACTGCACTCCTCGTCCTTGGCCTGGTACAGGTTGCACGACTCCTCCGGGATCCCGTACTTGCTCGCAAACTCGTAGACCAGGTAGTCCTCCCCACCCTCGGCGCATGTGCCCGCATCACCACAAGCGAGCACATTCTGGACCGAGAGCTGCTTGAACGGCCCCACGTGGTCGACGTTCTTGATGTTCCACCGGTCGATGAGGGCACTGGTTGCCGAGTGGACGAAGCACGACCCGCAGTAAACGGGGATGTGTTGGTTGCGCACGGGGCTAAGGTAGTTCCTGCCGTCCACATCGCTCCACGTGAAGGTCCTGGGTAGCTCGCGATGGTGGTCGACGTCGCCAACGGCGTCACCCTCCTGCAGTGACGGGGGACAGTGACGGGGGACAGTGACGGGGGACAGCCTTGCAGCAAGTTGCTCGGTAACGGGACGACTCCACGGGGCGTGTACAGTGCCAAAGCGACCTCCCCCACCGCGGTTTTGTTCAACACGCACCTCTGTCTTTAGCAGACCCCAGTCCTCGGGCGTCCTCGAGCGGTTAGCGGTGCCCCCCACCCTTCGCGAAGACCACGACGGACGCTCGAGCGGTCCCTCCCCTCTGGACGGAACGCGAGCCCCGCTTACCTGCCCGAGGGGTGCGAACGTCGTCTCTAAGAGGAGGAGAGCGACAAGGACAAGGAGATGGGGCATTTTTCAACGCAGGGCACGGTCCTCGGGTTCCCAGTGAGGCAGGTTCGGGCGCCTTTCCCTCAGGCGAAGTGGATGCGTCCCTCGACCCGGCGCACGCACTTGATGAGCGAGCTCCTTCTCCGGTCGTGCGGACAATAGGTCTTCCTGTCCCGAGCAAGACCAGTCTGAGACTGTCTCACGCCAGGTGCCTGACTGGCATCTAAGAAGAAAAAAGCTTCTGCGAGTCTCACGCCGGCGCCCCGCAGTCCTAATCCGCATCGCTCGCCCCGATTAGGATATATCTGGGAACAACGTTGCTGCGAATCCAAAGTGCGTACCATGAAGTGGCGGTGACGCGATCCCTAGAACCCGAAGAAGACAACGGTCGCCATGGGCGCGGGTGAAGGGGGGCCTTGCGACAACGCCGCAGGCGGCCTCTCGCAGGAGGAGCAAGAGGGGCGGATCACTTTATTGGACATTCCTGCCGCAGCCATGGCTACCGTGCTGCAGCAGCTGTCCTGCAGGGACGTCTGCTCGGTCTCAATGACCTCCCGGCACTTCCGGGCCCTTGTGAGGGACGCTTACCTCTGGAGGGAACTCCTGTGGCGCGATATGGCCGGCTTGCCTGGTCAGTGCACCAGGGGGTTGGGACTCGGGGGGGTGGGGTCCGAGGCGGCGGGGACGTGTGCCGTTAGGGACGAGTACCGGCGGCGGGACGAGGAGGGTGAGCAGTGGCGGAGACTGACCGAGCACGGGGCATGGAGGCAGGTCGAGTGCCAGGGGCCCTGCACCGCGCAGATACTGCGGGTTGTGTGCTCCCCGACGGGCGGTCTCGTGGTGGGCACTGTCTTCAACGGGGAGATCATATGCTTCGACGGCAAGGACGGGGCGCAGTGGGCAAAGCTGTCTAAGCAGACGGCGTCCACGGCAGTGGTGGCTTGCCTGGGAGAGCGGGACGCGCCGTGTGTCGTCGTCGGGGGCTCTTGGGATGGCAGGGTCTCCGTGTGGATGCCCAATGCCCTCCGACAGCGGCCCGTCTTCGACCAGCAGATGACCGAGTGCGTCCAGAGCGTGGCCGTTTGGGAGTTCCACGACGCCCTGTTCGTGGGCGCTGGAGACGCTGCGGGGAACGTCCGCGTGTGGATGATGCGTCACTGGCGGCAAAGGCACAAAGCCTCGAGCCCACGTGAAGACATGTCGACGGCGTTCTCCTCGACCCCGCCCGAGCAGTCTTCCTGCGGGCGCGGGCCGGGAACAGCGCAGTGGCAGTGTGTCCTCTGTGAGCGTGGGCAGAGTGTGGCGTGGTGCATGGCGTCGAGCCCCGAGGGGCGCTTCGTCGGGTGCACGATGGGGTCCGACGTGCACGTGTGGGACTGTCTGCCGGCACTGGAACAAGGAGACCAGAGCGCCACTTCTGATGTTGACGCACCTTGGGGGCAGCTAACGCTTCTGCACGTGGTGCCAGCGGGACGGGAGGGAAAGGACCAACCGGCGAGCCTGGCCCTCAGCAGGGACGGGATCCGCTTAGCCGTGGGGCTGTACACGGGCGTCGTCAAGGTGTGGGAGAGGCCCGTCTGGCACCCAGGCGACTTCGAGGCCCCCTCGGCCAGCGTGGCCGGGGCGGTCCGTTGGGCCGAAGCGCCATGGGCGGGGTTCGATACGTCGCCAGGAGCATGCTCGAAGTCCTGGGTGCGCAACGAGCACGGAGAAAGGACCTACCGCGACAGCGTGGACGGCCCTGCTGTGGGCGGCATACCCATCAGCGAGCGCGGCTCCTCAGCGCGCCGGTCTGCTACTGCATCTGTCGGTAGCGTGGGCGCATGGGGAGGGGGTGGGTCGAGCGCAGCGTCGAGTGTCGAGGGATCGCTGAGGAGCCGCCTCGGGGAGCCAGAGAGCGACGCCTCGGGGAGTAGGCCAAGGGGGAAAGCAGCCCCGTCGCCCAGCTGCTGCCCGATGGGGTACCAGCAGGGGTGCACTCTCGACATGGGGCTGTGCCTGGGTAAAGTGTCGGGGCTACAGTTCGTGGGGAGATACCTGCTCCTCAGCAGCCCCAGTCTAGGCGGAAAAGTCACCGCGTACTCGCTCAGCCGCGGCCCAGGCCGGCAGCTCCTCGCCACAGTATCTTGGTCTGTGCCGGGCCCTTCCGTCGGTTGTGTTAGCGTGAGCACCGCAGAGTTCCCCACGGTGGCCCGCTCGATGGACCACGCGCGACCGCTGCTCTGGCTCCCGGGCGAGCGATGAAGCTGCTGGAAGTTCAAACTGGGCAGCCTCCATCTCCCGCCCCACGGACAGACGCTGACCACTGCCCACCGGGACCCCCACCGAATCACTCCTCCTGGGGAGCCTCCAGCTTGATCATGTCGTCGATGCGGAGGATGGTGATGGCGGCCTCAGTAGCAAAGCGAAGCATGTTAACCTTGCTCATGGCAGGCTCGAGCACCCCAGCCTTGACGTTGTTGCGCACCTCCCCGTTAACGAGGTCCAGGCCGAAGTGGGCAAGCTGCGGCTTGCGCTTCTGCTCGTCCTTGACCTGCGACGTGTAGTGGTAGGCCCTGAGCTTGGCCACCAGCTCCGTGGCGTCCTTGGCGGCGTTCACGGCGAGCGTCTTGGGGATGACCAGGAGCGCGTCAGCGAACTCGGCGATGGCCAGCTGCTCCCGGCTCCCGAGGGTCGTGGCCAGGTTCTCCAGGTAGATGCTGAGCGCAGCCTCCACCGCCCCGCCCCCGGGGACCACCGTCCCGGACTCAAGCACCCGCTTGACGATGCACAGAGCGTCGTGGAGGGACCGATCCATCTCGTCGAGCATGTAGTCGTTGGCGCCGCGGAGGAGGAGCGTAACGGACTTGGAGTTCTTGCTCCCCTTCACCATGACCATGTCGTCATCCGCGACACGCTCTTCAGCCACCTCCTCGGCCTCCCCCAGGCAGGAGGGGTCGAACGTCTCGTTGCCCTCCATGTCGGCCAGGCTCGACACGACGGTGGCCCCGGTGGAGCTGGCGATCCTCCGCAGGTCAGCCTTGTCGACGCGGCGGCACGCGATGACCCCAGCCTCGACGAAGTACTTGAGGGCGAGGTCGTCGATCCCCTTGGACGTCAGCACCACGTTGGCCCCGGCGTCCAGGACCTTCATGATGCGCTCCTTCGTGATGTCGGCCTCCCGGGCCCGGATCGCCTCGAGCTCCTTGGGGTCGGTCACGAGGACCTGGATCCCCATCTGCATCTTGGCCTTCCGCAGGTCCATGTCGAGGCAGGCAATCTTGGCGCCGACCACGCGCTTGGGCATACCCTGGGCTGCGCGGCCCATGTTGAGGGCGTACCCGTGGAGGAGCTTGGACTCCTTGGCAGAGCGGCCGTGGGCCTTGAGCACGTTGACGGCCTTGACCGGGTACGTGGCCTCCTGGGTGAAGGGGTCCTCCCTGCGCACCGCGGAGATGGCCTCCACGACCATCTTGGAGAAGAACTCCGAGTCATTCCCCACGATCTTGCTCGACATGGACGTCTTGGCGCAGTTGATCAGCGTCTCCTGGCCAAGGCTGTCCACGGGGATGGAGAGCTCGTTCTGGATGTACTTGACTGCCTCCCTCATGGCCATGCGGTACCCGGCAATGATTGACGTTGGGTGGATCTTCTGCCTGACGAGCTCGTTGCCCTTCTTGAGGAGCTCCGCGGCGGCCACCACAACGGACGTCGTGCCGTCGCCCACAGCCTTGTCCTGCTGGTCCGCAAGCTCCACGAGGATCTTGGCTGCCGGGTGCTGCACCTCGAGGAGGCTCAGAATGGTCGCCCCGTCGTTCGTGATTGTCACGTCGCCGATGTCGTCGACGAGCATCTGCGGCGCGGGAGGGACGGTCCAGGTAAGCGGTGTCCCGACGCTGATGAAGGAGGGGGCCGAGCCCGCTCTTGGTCTCTGAAACCTTGGGGGGGCGATTTTGGTGGGAAGGCCCGCACGACTCGCGTAGTCGACGATCTCTCTGCCAAGCCTCGGAAGCGGCGACTCCGCTTCGATTGACACTGAGGGAGAACAGCGCCTCCGCATACACAACGAAACCACGAGGGGGGGGGCGGGAGAAATAACGACTCCGCGGCCCCTCCTGGGGGGCGATCGCGAGGCCGCGCCAGCGCTCCCCCTCGAGTGTACCACACCCTGGTGGTGGTAAATATTAAAAAAACGAGCGCGGCGCCCCCGAAATGGCGGCATTATTGGTGCATCAGGTCGCCGGCCGGGCTCACACTCAACTCGGGCGGGGCCATTTTTGTTTCCCCGATCCCTGCCGACCGCAGGGAGCATTTCCGATACGGCATATGCCATCATCGGACACCATGCTCGGAAAAGGACCGGGTTTGGGCTGGATAGGACCGGCTGAGATCGCCTGGCATCGCGAAATCGGATCCTAAACGGGACCACCATGCCAAAGAATGATGGGCCCACCGGGGGGGTCTACACGCCAGCGTGGGCCGTCTAGTGATTGGAGGGCGGTAGATTTTTGCGGTCATGATCGCTCTGGATCGCAAGATTCCCCACACACGCTCACCTTGTCGAGACCCACGGGCCCAAGAGAAGTCTTCACGATGTTCGCGATGGAAGAAACCGCCGTCACGTTCTGGGTGCGCACGTCCATACCATGCTGGCGCTCACCAGCGATCTGGAGAGGCCCGACCTGCCCGCCCTGCATCGCTACTCTCCTTCTGCACTCGCGACAGAAGACAAAATGGGCGGAACGACTTCAACAAGTGTCGCGGCGGAATTCTCCCGGTGTGGCTCGTGGTGATTAAGATCCTTTGGTACACTGGGATCTGGAACTATTCTGCATCAGCGACGGGCCTGCGCTGGCGTCTTCAGCCCGTCGCCTCGGTGGCCCACACCGTGTGACACGCGTCCCTCTTGACTGCCAGTCTCCCGCCCCGCCTCCCAAGCCACAGCCGCCTGCTGGCCCCGACCCAGCGCCCGACACGGGCCTCGCCGACTCTATCGCTTCACTCGACCTTTGGGCGCTTGCCTTTGTACGGCTTCCTCCACCCGCCCCCGAGGTTCGTCGGGGGGAAGAACCACCAGTTCACCGCCAGGTGCATCCCGGCCCCGTCCCCCCGGGCCGCCCCGTAGGACTCGACCTCGTGGAACCACCCGGCAGGCAGGTACAGGGCGTCGCCGGCACAGACCTCCACCCGCGTGCTCCGCTCCGGCCCGGGGAAGCCGGCGCACCCCTTTGTCGCGCGCTCCCACGCCCCGGCGTCGGCGCCGTCGACCCCGGCCAGGCTCGCCGAGCTGAAGTGGTCAGGCAGGGAGACGTCCGTTACTCTCTGGCCGATCGCGCAGTCTTTCGCCTCCATATCCGACCTGTCAACTTCCTCCCCGCCAATCTCCCGCCCACCCCCCTCCCCGTCGTCCAAGAGCCCCTCCCCGAACAGCTCGTCAAAGTCATCGTGGCCGTCGGAAAACTCGAGGTCCGAAGCTTCATCGTCCCCGAACACGAAGCCCCCGTCGTCGTCGTCGTCGCTCACGTCATCGGGGACGGACTCGTCATCGTCGCCCGCAGGAAGCCTGGCGAGGTCCCGGGGGGTGTACTCGACCACCCCGTTCTCCGCCACCGATCTCACGTGGCCGTACGTCCCCATCGCCGGGGCGGCGTCCGGGGAGAACAGGCGGAACCGCTTCCGGCCCCGGAGCAGTACGTACAGGTTGTCGTGGAAGTCGTGGTGCAGGCCACTCGACGTCCCGTCTTTGCTCGCGCCGACCCACAAACTGACGCTCTCGGGCTCCAGCGCCCCCATCGCCGCGGGCACCCTTGGCAGGTCCCTCTCCAGGGCCCCTGCCAGCGGCGGGGCCACCACTGTGCCCGCCTTGCGCTGGGCCGTCAGGTAGTGCCGGTCATCGCCGGCCGCCGCCGCCTTGATAACCTCCGCGAAGGTCCTGCACACCCGCACGCCCCGCCCGAACGGCGTCTGGAGGGGAGGGGGGGCCGCGCAGCCTGGTGCAGCAGGGGCAGCCGCCACCCGCTCCTCGACGAGGACCTTGACCTGACCTGCCCGCTTGACCAGGTACGCGGGGTCCCACTTGGCCGGTGCCGTGAAGGATTCGTCAGAGATCCCGCCGCGGATGACCACCGGGCGCCTGGCCCGGACGTACTTTTCCCAGAACGCAGCGGGCTCCAGTTCGGGGCTGTCCCTCTCGATCTCTGGAACGACCACGCCATTCCCCAACGAGAAACCCTTGTACCTGCGAACCTTCGGGGAGCGGAAAGTCGATGACACTGTTGCGCATAATCGCACGGCGCGTCGCCGCCTCGTTGGTCCCTGTTTTGCTCTAGTATGTGCCCTCACGGGCAGGTTCACACGCACCTGACCTGGTCGCTCTCCGAGGACACAGCGACGGGTTTGCCGTCATTCTTCCCGCGCTTCGGGTTGCGCGTCGGGCTAGATTGAAGTGTCCGCTTCTTGCCGCCCTCTTTTGCCCCCATGTTTGACCTGCCGACTGTTCTGTCGCTGGCCACGGCCGGGGCGTGCTCTCGCAGGGTTGGTTGGGGACCCAAGGACGTGCCCAGGCGTTGCTCCAGGAAGTAACACGGGGTGGGCAGTGATTGGCACGGGACGATCATCCCTTCTCCCTGACGGGGGGGAAGGCACGCACACCCCGAGTTCCAGAGACCCGCGACAAAAAAAATCTCGGTCTGTCCTTGCGACACCGCCCGCCTCAGGCGCCAGGCTGGCCCGCCGGTAGCGACGGATGGCCCATCAATGGCGCATTCGACCGGTTGTTCGCTCGCGGTGTCTTAATCCTGCCTTTCTGGAGGTCACGAAGTGCCCCTGTAGCTGCCCGAACGTGCGCACTGGGTCTTCCCGCTCAAGGTTGCTTCCAAGAAGGAGGATCGGTGGATCCTCCAGCCCTGAGATGTCGTCAGGGGGGTCCGCCGATGCAAGTGGGGATGCGGAAGAGTGGTTTCCGATGCCGAAGTACATCTGCTACGTAAGTTCGTCACTTGAACGCGCCGAAACCCCGCCTCAGATGCCGTGGCTGTCCTTGCACCCGGGAGCGACTTGTGCACCCGGAACCGCCTCGGCTGAATATAATGGGACCGCGTCGCCTTGTTCAAAATACACGTCCTCCACGAAGAATGCCATGGGGGTCGAATCTATCCTGGATGAGTCGGCCGGGACGGCTCATCCAAAGCCACTTGCCCTGGTCGCAGGGGTGCAACGAGCCCTTCCCCCGGAGCGAGCACGACCAGCACGTGCAGGCATGCTTCGGGCCCCGCGGGTCGAAGGACGGTAGGCAGGTGCTCGAGCTCCAGGCGCAGTCGTTCCAGGGGGTGATGCGCCTGTCGATGCTCTGTGGCCCCCGGGCGACCATTGCCGACCTCGACCGGGTCCTCCGCAGCGTCTGGATGGAGCCCTGCTGCAACCACGAGAGCGTCTTCGGCATCCACGACCCGGAGGCCGGCGCGCCGCCCGAGTTCTCGGCCCCCGCGGGGCACTCAGCGTTCCAGGCCCCCGTGGTGTGCTTCCCCCGCATCGACGACGAGCGGGAGGGCCGGAAGCGGGCGCGGCGGGAGGAGCACACCCCCAAGACCAAGGGCGGCAACACGACCCTGTTCAAGCGGTTCCAGTACCGCAACGAGGTGCTCTTCTACCAGTACGGCACTTACCAGGACGAAGCCGGTGGCGATCTCCCCGCTACCGTCTCCATGGTCCTGGTGGGGGGGCGAAAGAAGATCAGCCCTGTCTGGTACGAGGCTGTCGAGCAGTCCCAGTCGGGCATCCTCCTCGTCGTCCGCAACGAGGTTCCAGCCATCCCCTGCGGTGTCTGCCCGCGGGGGGCGTCCCTCGCCACGCACGCTCTCTCCTCCGCCGACGGAATCGAGTCTCTGGGCGCCCAGGACTTCTTCTGCAGCCGGCACCGCCCGGCGGGCGCCCCCTCCTCGGTCCTTGCCAACTCGCCCCGGGCCGGCGCATGCGTCTACCACGGGGAGGAGCCCAGCCCTGCCCGGGGTAGCGAGCCTGCGCCCGCCAAGGCAAGGAAGGAGACCCCGGCCCCGGAGACGCCGCGAACGACGGAGAAGAAGACCCCGGCAAGGAAGACCCCCGCCCCAAAGACGCAAAGGACGAGGGAGAAGAAGCCGTCCGGCAAGAGGCCCGAGGCGAGGTCGCCGGCGGTGGGGGTGAGGGGCGGAGGCATCGACAAGCGCAGGGGCGCCGGCGTGAGGGCGGCCCCGGCGACGCCGGCAATGGAGCCGTCGCCGGCGAGCAAGGGGGCCAATGCCGACGTGCCCAGCCCGACTGGGACGAGGAAGTCGGCCCGGCAGGCTGCTGGGATCCGCAGACCCAAGACCCCAGAGGAGGTGATCGACCACGATCAGACGATCAGCTTTGCGTCCCGCAGCGGGCCTAACCCCTGGAAGCACCGGGGCAAGGCGGCGCAGCTGAAGCGCGAGGCGACAGGGAGGGCGGCCGGGCAAATGCCGGGGAAGGAGGGTGGGCCAGCGCCCAAGGGGAAAGGGGGGGTGGGCAAGGCTAAGGCGCCGGGAAGCAAGACGCCCGCAGCGACCAAGCCCCGGAAGAACGCGGTCAATCGGGACGAGCCCTCCGGCAAGGACGAGGCGGGCTGGGGTAAGAGGCGGGCCAGGAGGGCCACTGCGGGACCCGAGCTGGGGAAGTCGCCCGACGCTGAGATGGAGGAGGACACGCGGGCCGGGGCCCCCGGGGGCGAGCACCCGCACGAGCAGGGTGGTTCTCTACTCGGTGGCGTACTTGGGTGGGTGAGGAAGAGGGCCGGTTTCTAGGGCTCCCTGACAGTCGTGGGGGCGCGAGGACTGTTGTCCATGCTGAAGGAGCCTGTCGCCCGCGCCGTGCTGAAGGCGTTCTGCGGCGGTTGCGCTGCGGCAGTCCCGCCCATCGGATGATCTCATACACGTTCCCTCCTCTCGTCCCTGAAATCGCCCCTGAATCTCTGCTGCGCCTCTGAAGTCGAACCAGCCAGGCAACGTGGGGTCTGCCAGCTTGTTGCGCTGCGATGCTAGGTGCGGTTAAGATGAGGGGGTTTCACGGGGCTGGTGCGCTTTGTGATGCCGCGGGACATCGGCAGGGCCCCACTGCTTTGCTATCGCGCCCCTCGTGTGTCCGCTGTGAGGCCTGGGGGGGGAGGTCTGAGGCCAGGGCTTCTTCGGTCGTGCCCCTTCTCCTCGCGACCTGCGTCGGGATCGGGCTGGCGGCGACGCCGCCGTCCCTGGCTGATGGGACGATGGCCGCAGGTAAGAGCTTCCCAGGTGACCACCACCCCCTGCCCCCGCGGCGCGATGGGCGGCCACCCTGGACCCCGCCCCCTGCTGACCTACCCCACTGCTGCCCGAGCCCGCAGCGACGTGCCCCGCGCCCGGCCGCAACGCGCCCGTCGGGGACCTGGCGGGGCTCTTCGGGGGTAGCGACAGGGACCCCATCGAGCCCTTCACGGTGCTCGGGTCCAACTTCAAGAAGTTCCTCATCGAGGAGCTGGACGGGGAGAAGATCGTCTCGCGTCGGCGGGGGTTCACTGTGCAGACTTGCACGAGCACCGTGCTGCAGGCCGACGAGACCCCGCAGTACAACGCGCTGCCTATGGGGGAGCGGGTCGGGGAGGGGAGCAACGGCACGTGCGCCGTGTCCGTCGGCTCGGAGCTCAAGCCCGCCTGCGAGTCGTCGTGCCTGGGCGCATGCACGCAGACGCTTCGGAAGTACAACGAGGAGGCATTCCTCCGGACCGGGTTCGAGCTCGACGAGCGGGCCGTGGGCAAGGTCCTCCGGGCGTGCTCGCGGCAATGCACGTACGAGTGCGGCAAGCCGGGCCGCGGCATGTCCTTCTCGGTCCCCAGCAAGTCGCTGTTCTGAAGTGCCTGAGCCCTCTCCGCCCCTGGGCCTGGGCCTGAGAGCTCTCTCCGCTCCTGGGCCGCAGCCCGTCCGGCCCGGACGCCCACCCCCCGCGCCGCCGGCTCATTCAACGCCCACGGGGGACGGGGTACTACGCGGCCATCAGCGAGGACGACAGGCCCGCGTCCTCGTTCCTCTCCCACCCCCCCAGCGGGACCTGCTCCCCCCGCGCCGGGTCGGCCCCCCCGGGCGGGAATCCCTGCGGCCGCTCGCTCGCCACGCTGCGCTCCCCCGCCGCCCCCCGCTTTCCGGGGGGCGGGACCCACCTCGCGCCTCCGCTGAGTGACGCCGACGACCCCTCCCCCGCAGCGAGCTCCGGGGTCGCGGGGCGACCCCTGTCGGCGAAGCTGAGCTCGCTGTCCGCGGAGCCCTCCCCGGCCAAGTGGCGGGGCTGCGACGCGTCCCCCTCGCCGTCCACGATCTTGCGCGCCTGGCGACTGGCCTCGGGGGCGTTCCGGAGGTCGGGGGCTACCCCCGGCGTCTTGCGCTCCTTGAAGGCGGCCACCGTCAGCATCGTGCCCCTCGCGGACCGCCGCCACGCCGCCGTGGGGTCCCACTCCTCCCCCCCGTCCCCGCCCTCGTCCCCGTCCCCCACGCCCACCCCGGGCATGTCCTCCATCCGCCGCGTCTCCATGCGGTGGTACTGCACCTCCGCCGCCACCCCCCCCACCGCGCTGAACAGCGGCGCGGCCCCAATCCTCCCCCGGGGGGGCCCGGCGGCCGCCTCGCTGGCGCGCGAGCTCCCCCGGGACGCCTCCGAGCCCCACAGCTCGTCCAGCGAAACGGGCACCCCGCCCCCCGACACCCCGTCGTCCCGCCCCACCTCCCACCGGGGCTCCGCGCCCCGCCCGGGAGGGCTGCCCGCCGCCGGGGCCCACCTGCCCGGGCTGTGGGCCCTGGCCCCCGGGCCGGGCGACCAGCCGCCGGCCCCGCCCCGCGGCGGCGGGCGCCCGCCCGTCGCCCCCAGGTGGGGCTGTCCCCGACTGGGGTGCCACCGCTCGAGGGCCGCAGGGCCGTCCGCGGGGGGGGCGCCAGGGCCGCGGGCCGCCGGCGGGGTCCTCCGCCCCCCCCCCGGCGACCTCCCCGGCCCCGGCGTTCCCCGCAGCGTGAGGTCCGGGTACTCGTCCACCTGTGCCCACCCGCCTCCCCCGCCCGGGGGCGCCCCCTCCCCCGCCCACCCGGGCGCCCCCTCCCCCGCCCACCCGGGCGCCCCCTCCCCCGCCCACCCGGGCGCCCCCT
>Ga0181583_10000090_pt1 | contig 55240 bp, 55 predicted proteins | sample 071ome_31_FD_132461 | JGI IMG/M metagenome (GOLD analysis project Ga0181583, IMG submission 132461) | Coastal salt marsh microbial communities from the Groves Creek Marsh, Skidaway Island, Georgia - 071405CT metaG (megahit assembly) | ecosystem: Environmental > Aquatic > Marine > Intertidal... | reverse complement strand
GGGGATATGATCGAGTTCAAGTCTACATCCCTCCCGAAGGCCACGTTCGTCAAGATCCAGCCGCACACCACCGACTTCCTTGACATCTCCGACCCCAAGGCCGTCCTGGAGACCAGCCTCCGGAACTACGCCTGCCTCACCAAGGGGGACACCGTGCTCATCCAGTACAACGAGCGCAACTACTACATCGACATCAAGGAGGCCAAGCCCGGGGACGCCGGGGTCTCTGTCATTGAGACAGACTGCGAGGTGGACTTCGAGGCCCCCAAAGACTACGTGGAGCCCCCGAAGACCGCGCCCAAGCCACAGGAGAGCGTTCCCCCGGCCGCTGCTGCTGCGGGGGAAGTTGGTGGGTCGCAGCGGCAGGGTGGCCGGCGCGTTGGGCTCAAGAGGGCGCCCAGTGACAAGGAAGGGGCAGAGATGGAGACCTCGACCCCCGAAGCCCCGTCATTCAGCGCGTTTACCGGGGGGGGGTACAAGCTGAGCTCGGGGCGTAAGTTGGCTGAGGCTGATGGGGCACCGGCGGCCGCCAACCCGCTGCCGGGGATCATGCCAAACAGGAGGGGGGCAGCACCTTCGGGTGCAGACAACGTGGCCGAAGAGGAAGCCGGCAAGAACTTCTCCGCGTTCAAGGGCAAGGCGAACAAGCTGCGCTGAGCGGCGCTAGTCTTGCCGCATGGCCTTCCGGTCGTGGGCAAACACATACTTTCGGAACCGTAGCACGATCTCGTCCCCTGGCTGAATCCCGTCAGCCGAGAAGGCCACCGTAAACTTGCCCGACTTGCCAAAGGACCCCTCGATGCGCCCGGGTCCGACGCGGCTCGAAACGGTCATGCCCTGGAACAGGGAAAGGTCGGTCTCCTTCTTGAACATTTCCCTGCACACAGCGCTGCGCCCGTCGTCCTTGACCCTCTCGACCACCCCTGTCCGCTCCTTACACTTGTAGACCCGGAGCCCCTCCAGCGCCCCCCTGTCGGCAACGTCCAGCGTCCGGACGAGGCGGCCGTACCAGGCGAGCCGGCACGTCGGCGTGTGCACCTCCGTGTCGAACTTGGACCCGATGACGAGCACGTCGCGCGGGGCCGTCACCGGGCGGTCGAAGGTCAGGAGCACCCACTGCTGCCCAGGGCGCAGGGCATCCCCCTCACCCTCGCCCGCCCCCCGCAATCGGTCCTGGTACTGGTAAGGTCCCGGACCCAGCTCCGGCGCGCCGCCCCCGAGGCTCACGAGGTCCTTGCTAGGCACGGCGTCGTCCCCAAAGAAGGTCATCTCGGCCATCGTGGTGAGATGGCCGACGGTCACGTGCATCCTCGCCTTGCTGCGCACATCCCCGCGGAAGTAGCGGATCCTCTCCACCGCCGCAACAGCTGCACTGAACGTCGGCACCGCCCCCGGGGCGCACATCAACCCGCGCTCCATCCGGTCCGGGCTCAGACCTGCAACGCACAGGCCGACGCGGTCCCCCGTCCCCGCCTGCTGCACGGGGCGCTTGAACATCTGCATACTCTTGACCCGGAAGCGCTCCCTCCGCCCGGGGTCCTCCACCTCGCTCCCCACATTGACCTCCCCCGATAGTACTGTCCCCGTCAACACAGTGCCCTGCCCCTTAATAGGGAAACAGTGGTCCACCGCGAAACAGAACGGGCCGTCTGATCTCCGTGAGAGCTCCGGGGTGGCCGCCCGGAGCGCCCCTACCACTGCGGCCACCCCCTTTGCCTGGCTCCCATCGAACCCCTCCGCGTTGCTGCCCCCTCCCGGCCTGGCAGCCGCCCGTACCACCGTCGCGCCCTTGAAGCGCGTCTTGGAGAGGACTGCCTGGACCTTGGCCTCGAGCTTCGCGAGCTTGGCGTCCCCCTCAGCCCCCGGGAGGAGGTCTGTCTTGTTGAGCACCACCACGACCTGCCTGGCTGTCAGCTCCCCCACCACGATGCACTCCGCCGTCTGCGTCTGTATGCCCTCCGTCGCATCGACCACCAGCACCATCACGTCCATAATCTGCGCGCCCCCGATTATGGTCCGGATGAGCGACGCATGGCCGGGGCAGTCGACGAGCGTGTACTGCACTAAGCGGGTCCCCGCGCGGGCGAGGTGGGCAGGCGCCTCGGTCACGAACGACGAGAAGCCGAGATCCTGCGTGATGCCCCTGCGGCGGCTCTCGGGGTGCTTATCAAGGGCTGCTGTCGACAGTTGCGTGGAGAGTGCGGCGACCAGGCTCGTCTTCCCGCTGTCCACGTGGCCTGCGCCGCGGTTGCCGAGGTGGGGGCAGCGTCGACAGGGGCGAGGAGCGGCCTGGGGAGGGGCGACTCGAGGGGCGACAACGTGGATTATCCTCTCACCCAGGACGCCGACGTTGACATTCACGACATCGCGACCATTCTCGCCCATTGTATGGCGGAACGCCCTGGAGGGGCAAATCGAGGGACTCCCGCGGGAGGGTCTCCCAAAATTGAGAGCCCCAGCAGGAATAGTGAGGAAGGGGGCGGGAACCACAGTGTACACGTCATCTCCAGTGCTTACCGCAGCCACTGAGTGGCTGCCACTCGCGGTCCTGGATCAAGGACCCACGCGTGGCAGACAGGCATCTGGTCTGGCGTCCACCCCCTGGGTGGCACCCGGTGCCAGGTGGGCCGCCTGGGCGATGGCTGAGACGCTCGAGGGACAGGCGGGCCATGCCGCACCGCGGCTATAAAGCCAGGCTTCGACAACCTCCCTTGCTAGCCTCTTTCCAAGAGGTCCCGCTGTGGCAAGAAGACCGTTAAGTCATTCCGTTCGTTCCTTACGGAGGGCGCGAAGAGCACGCGAGATTTTCTTACGCCCAACAAGCTTGATTTTGGGCAACTCACCTTCATTCGGTGCCATGGCGCCTGCGTCCGCGCTGTCGCCCGAGCCGGTCGCGGAGGTGACCTGCCCAGGCGGCGCTGCGGCGCCACCCTCGCGCCCTGACGTCCCCCATCCGCACCCCACCTTCCCCACCCTACTGCTGCCAGCGGACGCCGGGAGCCAGCTGGCGGGTACGTCGGGCGAACAGAAAGACGAGGAATCCCCCCCTGCCCCGGAACACTCGAGCGGACGAGGAGGATGGGAGCTGGCATCGGGCTCAGGGGGCGGGAGGGAGGAGGCTGCAGCGGCGGAGAGGGTGCTGAGCACCGGAGAGCCAACGCACGTGATACTGGCTTCGGACTCGGGGAAGCCCATTTATACACGCCACGGCAGCGTAGACGAGTGCCTGCATAGTGTCTCGGCTCTTGTGGCTACGATCGGGTTTGCTGAGTCGGCCCTGGGGGAGGAGGTCAGGTCCCTCTGCGTTGGGCCGTACCGTGGCTTCGTCCGGAAGGCGGGCGCCCTCGTGATATTTGCCCTGAGTCGCGTGGAGAGCGAGCAGACACTGCACCGGCTGGTGGATGCTGTGCTGAGTACCCTCAACATTGCCATGACAAGTAGGGCCCTCGCCCATCTGGCTCGGGTGCGTTGCCCCCCTCCCCTGGCCGGACAGCCCCCTCAACGCCCCCTCAACGCCTCTGGAAGTTTCCCCGCGCGAGGGATATCTCGATTCGTCTCCCCTCCCAGGATCCTCGCAGGACCCCTCCTTCGACATGGCGCCGCTCATCGAGGACGTCATCCCAGTGCTGGACGGCCTTGTGGACTCGGCCAGGAACAACCTCGCCCTGGCGCTTGGTAGTGTCCAGCCCCTCCCCGTCGACCCGCGTCTGAGGAAGGCCCTCGATGCCCTGGTCGCGCACGCCGTGGGCGGTGCAGACCCACGCCAGCAACTCCTCTGCGGATTCCTGATGGCGGGCCCGGCCCTGGTCACGGCGTGGGGTGGCAATGGGAGGAAGCCATCGAGCCTTGGCTTAACACTACAGGAACTCGGTGTCCTGAGCCACTGGATCCTGAGTCGCACGCAGTTCCGCTCCGCCCCGAGCGTCTTTCCCGCATCATTCCCGAGCACGGTCGACCTGCCCGACGTAGTCCAGTGTTACGTCGCGTTTCTTGATCCGTCACCGATGCTGGATGTGTGGATTCTGTTACTGTGCCGCAGCGTCGATGACGCTGAAACCTGCGCGAATGTCTCCGAAAGGGTCGCATCGGGGCTGTTCTTCGACGCGCACTCCATCCCTGATGTGGCGGGGGCGTGCGGCACAGGTAAGAGCTACCGACTCTGCTTGAGAGTCTCAGTGCAGTTCAGTTCGGAGCGATCAGGATATGTCACGGAGAACGGTTACCATCCTGTGCGTGCAGAGAGCGAGCTGATTGACACAAGTTCCCTTATGGTGCACCTGTCCCGGGCGGTCCAGGCAGTGTCGCCCACTCTGGCCACAACCCGGCAGCTTCCCAGTGAAGACCGTCAAGGGCGATTTCTACATATCACAGAGGGGGTCCCCTTCGACAAGGACGACGAGCTCCCGGTGCCAGGGGGCGTGGGCTCAGACGTGCAGAGGCAAGTGCGGGATACACGTCTCGACGATGTAGAAGAGCGGGAAGGTGCAAGCGGGAGGAAGGTTCGTGGAGGCTCAGGAGCGCTGGCACATCTGTCTGACTCGCGGGATGGAGAGGGTCCGAGCGGTACGCTGCTAGCAAGCCTTCCTCCCCGCGCCCTGCGACCGTGGTGGACTGTGTCGGGATTCGCTCTCCCTCTGGAGGGCGTTTTGGCTGGACTTCCGTCGGACCCCATGCCAGCAGCCGGCTCGCCACAGGAGGACAGGTGGGGCCAGGCAAACATGGCAAGGGAGGTCTTCGCGCCTCCGGCCCCAGCACTATTTGGCGCGAGCGGCTTCTGCTTCTGTCGTGGGGGGCAAATGGTCGTCTCATTCTCGTCCAGGGTCGACAACGAGTCATCGTCCCGAAAGATCCTGGTGGCGGGGTTCAAGCTGCTGGCCGGGGGGAGGTCAGGGGCGGCTGTGGTGAAGACGGACGATTTCGTGTTTACGGTTGTGCACCAGGGTCCCGCGTCGCTCGTTGTCAGCCTCCCCGAGGCAGTTGACAGCGGCACCGCCGTGGAAGTGGCAACACGTTGCTTGGAGTGGGTGCTCGCGAAAGCTTGTATGCTTCTCGTGGCTGTCCCAGGGTGACACCTGGGAATTCAAGTGTCTAGGACGACAAGGAGGCTGTCAGTACCCGCCCCAGTAGTCCCCTCGGCGCCCTGCCGTACATCTCTTGGCGACAATGCCCCCTCAGTCTGCTGACAGCTCCTTTTCGCCAGTCACCTGCAGCATCCCCAGCAGCACACGCAGCGCCTACTGCTCGCTCTGCCCTGCAGTGTCCATACTCCTCACCTGGTCTTCGCTAAGGAGGCTCTGTCCCACAATCGCCTCCTCGTAGGGTTGCGCCATCTTCGCGAAGAAGTTCCGCGAGACGTTGACGAGGTGGTCAGTGGCGAGGTTCATGTGGGCATCGTGAAGGTGCGCCCTGATCCACTGCGGGAGCTTGTCCCGTTTGTTGTGCTTCTGATACCGGCTGTCCGCGAAGACCATCAGCCCGTAGTCCTTCTTCGATCGGATCACCCTGCCGACACACTGCGCAGACTGACGCATCGCGTCGAAGGTCAGGTAGTCCTCCTCCTTGATCTGGAAGGTCTCGTTGAGGTACTCGAGTCGGGCTCGAAGAACGCGGCTTTGCGTGTACTGATAGGGGACGCCGACCATCACGACGCTTCGCCCGTAATGAGAGTCGAAGTCTATCCCTTCCGATACCTTGCCCCGTGCGACAGAGAGAAACATCGCCCCCCTGCCGCAGTCGCAGGCCCGCCGGTAGTTGTCCAGGGCAAGGGTTGTCTCAACCACATCCTGGGTCTCGATGAAGACCAGTTTGTGCTGCCTCAGCTCGTCAAGGATGCTCTTGCCCCCCCCCCCCAGGGAGTCTGGATGGACGGTGTCACCGGCCCGGGTGGTGGTCGACCAGCGGCTGACCACTTGGTCCATGTATAGGTACGAGACAAAGAAGACGATGATTCCGTCCGGGCACACCTTTGCCATCTCGATGAGCATCCGGCCATAGTTGGTCATGACGCTCAGGTCCTCGCGCTGCTCGTACCTCGTGGACACGGGCACCTGGTCGTCCCCACGGGTCATGATAACCGGGAGAATGCACTCCCGGGTCAGGGTCATGTTGAGCGACTGGACTGTGACGGGGCTGAAGTTGAGGATCTTTGGGTACAGGTCGATGGGGGAGAGCGTTCCGGAGGTGATGACCACGCTCTGAAAGCGCTCGAAGATCGGCCTCATGGCCAGGGACGCATCTAGGCACGACAGCTGGATGATTTGGTCCGGGATGTCGGGCATTCGCTCGTCGTGTGGCTCGATGATGAGTGCGAAGCCCCGGGCGTACGTCCCGACCAGGGTGGCGAAGTCTGCCACGAGCTGGATGGGCGTGAAGTCGTCCGTGTCAGTGACCTCAAGCGTCTTGAGGAGGGACTGCAGGCGGTCGTAGCACACCCGGAGGGACTTGCTCGTCATGTCCTCTCCCATCTTCTCCTTGAGTCCATCCAGGAAGATCGTTGGACTCTCCATCTCGAAGTTCTGCACGTTCATGCGGTGTTTGATGTGTCTCACGAGCCGCTCGAGAAACTTCACGAACTGTTTGGCCTTGCGCACATTCCCAGGGATCTCCTGGATGATGTCTTGCGGGAGCACAGGGTTCGCCATCAACTCCTCCCCTCCCCTCCTGTCGGTGTTGCCCCCCTGCCCACCCTGGCGCTGCTGGAGTCCCGCAACCAGGCGCGAGTACTCATTCTGGAGCCTCTGCGCGTCCACTGCCTCCACCCTCTGAATGGCAGTGTTGAGCTGCGACAGATTGCGCGAGGCAGCATCAAGAGTCTGCCGGCGCAGGTTAACAGAGAGGGCCTCGATGCACACGTTGTCGATGTTGTGTGCCTCGTCGAAGACGACCACGCACTCCCGCTCCAGCTCCTTGGACACCATACCTGCCACCTTAGGGTCGATCATGTATTGGTAGTTATAGACCACCACGTTCGCGTAGGCGATCATGTGCCTGGACAGGAAGTAGGGACACCATCCCTTCCTCGCCCCCACCTCCCGCAGGTCGGCCAGTGTGTACACCCCGGCCTCGAGGAGCGCCTCAGGACCCTGCCTCTCGTACTCCTCGAAGAACGAGCACGAGGGCACAGACGCGTCGCTTTCGTGCCGCTCTCTAACCCACGACGCCGTGAGCTTTCGGCACTTCGCGTCGACGGATTCTCGGGACCCCTCGTCCATCACCTGGGGGTGGATGCACATGTTCTTGCGCGACGACAGGCCCAGCGCGAGGATTTGCTGGTGCGACTCCCCCATTTCCTTCTTCCGGTATGCGATGAGGCCGGTCAGCTCCTCCAAGACCTTCTCCATCTCGGGGACCGTCCGGGTGCTGCAGCAGTCGGGGCACAGTATGCGTCAGGTGGGCTTCTGGCTCCAGTGCGGGCTTGACACCATGCCTTTTACCTTGGCTGACTCACCAGTATATGAGCTTCCCGACCTCAGGATGAGCCATCTGGTACGACGTAATGAGCGAGAGGAGGGTAACGGTCTTCCCCGTCCCTGTGGGCATCTCGATCAGAGCGTGGCCCTTGGCATCGAGGCTCCGCTTGAGCTCGAGCATGTACCGGTACTGCTCCGGATAGATGTAGTCGTAGGGGAAGAACACCTCCAGCCCCTCAAGCTTGAATCTCATCCTCCCAAGCTACCCACAGCGCAGGCCGGCGCTGGCACGAGGGTGTGCCCCCCTTTCCCTTGGGTCCCACCTCACCCCAGGCTCCCCGAGCCTCTGGGATCAGCTGTTGGCCTGGACCCGCGGTCTCTGGCGCGAGAGCTCTACTTTTATACCTACCCACACTACTGAGCAGGCGGAGGAATCGCCGGCGAACCTATGCCAGCCGCAGGCGGTGCCCCAACCGGTGCCTGAATGGCCGGAGCAGTGTTCCCCGGTTTCTCCGTCTACGTTGCGAGACGGATCCAGCTCACAAATTAAGAGCCGTCTTTGGTCCTCTGCGCGCACATGTGGTGCCGTTGGGCAGACAGGGGCGTGACTCGAGCGCGCCCCGAGGTCCTGACACCCCGATGGCGTCTGGCACACCCCTAGTGGGGGAGTCTTGCCTGGCCGCCTTGCAGTCCTAGCTCTAGCTGCCCCCTCTTGGTAGCCCTGTAGTCCCCCTCTCGACTTTCGTCTTCCTTTTCCGATCATCTGTGAAGCCAGATCTCCACCTTCTGGTCTGTGAAACATGTCTGAGCGTCTGGGGAAGGGCGTCGAGCAGCTCATCGACCGGTGAGCCCCGTCACTGGCCCTCGCCCCCGATTTGGTGGCCGTGCGTGCGCTTTAGCCACACTGGATCCCTGATCAGATGGCGGTTTCGGCGCGGATCTCCATGCAGGGTCTTCAACGAGCACTTCAAGGGGCTCCACAAGGAGAGCTACCAGTGTTCCGTCAAGTGCTGCGACGCGGCCACCTCCCAGCAGGACCTCGCGCAGTGCCTTGCGACGTGCGGTCGTAAGCTCCAGGCCGCCGAGCAAGTGTTCCAGACGCACTTCGGGAACTTCCAGGAGACGCTGCAGCGGGCCCTCCAGACGTGCCAGGACGACGCCAACACCGGTGCCCTCCAGAAAACAGCGGAGGACCGGATCAAGCGGGACTTCGAGGCGTGCCTGCTGGCCACGACGAGCAAGTTCGAGAAGCAGTTGCCGAGTCTGCAGTCGAGTATCACTGCCGACATCAAGCAGGTCAAGTGAGCCTGCAATGGAGTACCTGACGAGCTCTCACCGCGCCCAGTGGGTGCTGTCAGCTGCCGCGCTTGCCGAGCGCAGGCTTAGGTGCCTCGACGAGGCGCGGGAGACTGCTCTGGAGGCCCTTCAGATCGAGAGACGCCTGCAAGCAGAGGCGGGGAAGCGAGCCGGCGAGGCCCTACCGGAGATACTGAGTGGCGAGGAGGAGGCGACCCTTGTGCGGCAGTTTCAGGTGCGGTTGAGAGAGATGGCGGAGAAGATGGGCCTGCCCAGGCAGGTGGTCATGGTGGCCCTGCTGTTCTTCAAGCGTTTCTACGTCTTGCACTCCACGCTGGACCACCAACCGGGGTACATCGTAGCGGCGTGCCTGATGTCAGCGATCAAGTCGGAGGAGTGCACCATGTTTCAAGGGTCCAAGACGCCCTTCAGTGTGTCGAGGTTCCTGGACAGTATCAACGGCCCTCCTGCGCCGGGACACCAGCCTCAGCGGAAGCGCCTCATCTCAGCAGACGAGCTTGTACGGCAGGAGGCGGTGCTGATGGACGGGCTGGGGTTCACGCTCATGGCGTATACGCCACTGCATGCCCTGGAGGGGGCCCTGCGGCACTGCAAGCACGCCCTGAGGCTCACTGAGGTGCAGTTGCGCGCGGTCCGTGACAACGCGACGGCCTGTTGTCAGGCGGCAATGCTGACGGACGCGCCCCTTTTGCTACACGTGGGCGAGCTGGCGCTGCTGAGCGTCAAGAGGGCACTTGGGGCCGCGGATCTCGTGCACCGGGTGCCACAGTACCTGGCTGAGGTGGCGATGCAGGCAAGTGAGGCACAGCGGGCGAGGCGCGAGGATTTGGACAGGATGTGGGCGACGAGTGGGCCTTTCGTTACAAGTCGGGCCCCGGCGGGGTCCGCTGGGGGTGTGCGCGAGGAGAGCTGTGACGTTCACAACCATGTATTCGGGGTGGCAGATGGGGTCGCTGGCGAAGGTGAGGATTTGGAGGGGCGACTCGACTTTGGGGAGGCCGTGTTGGAAGAGGGCATGAACGCCCTCGAGAGGGACAAGGCGATCAACATGCGCGCTCTGATCGACAAGCTGAACAGCTGCCGAAACCCTGGGACGAATCCGGCATCACTTCTGTTTAAGCAACGGCGCCAGCAGGAGAAGGATGAGAAGAGCCTGGTCAAGCGCAAAAAGAGGAAGGCCGGAGCCGACGCAGGCCTTGGGGACGACGAGTAGCTGCGTATTGGTTGAATGCATCCTCCCGGCAGGCGACAGGCAGCCTAATGTCACAGGAGCAGGTTCGGTGGGCCCCGGCCCAGGTTCGTGTCGTCCTCCGTCACCAGACTTTCCTCCGGCGACGACGTCACCGGGCTGGGGAGCTCCTCCGGGACCCAGCGCTCCCACTGCCCGTCTGCTCCGCGCCTGTACTCCTCCGCGACGTTCAGGTGGTCCGCAATGAGGTGCTGCAGTGTGATAAATGTGGGGGCCTCCATCAGTCGAGGGGTGCGCTGGACGACGAACCGCGGGTGGCCAAGTTCTTGGCCACAAGATTCGCAACCGCTGCAAGGGCCCAGGCCGCGACCACCCCGATGCCAATGATTCTGCGATCCCCAACTCACCCACGCTTCGCACTCCGCGCACTGGACGAAAACACTCCCCTTCTTAAGCGCCCGTGGACTGCACTTCCTCTCACTCCTTCCGCCACATTTGTTGCACGTGAAGCGCACTAGCGTCGTTCTCCTCCCACCCAAATCCAACTTCCCGACAACCTGCGCATAAAAAAGGCTCCCCCGCCGGTTCTTTTAAAAATGGGCTGCTGCCGAGGAGCCGAGGGTGCGTGGAGCCAGCAAGACGGAAGGCTCGCCCTCGCGCCCCACCCTGACCTTCACATCCGCCACTCCTTCCGAATGGTCGCTTGCGGCACTGGGCTCGCTCGCATGCGTCCACACCCGGCGCCTCAGGGCCCAGATCCCGAACCGTGCCGTCGAGGCCCCAAGCGCCGGCGCTGGGACGAGGAGGGCCCCGCTCCGAGAGGCCGCGAGGGGCCGTATACCCAGTAACCGCGGAGGCACCATGCTCCCCATGGCCGAAAAGCAACGGAAACGTCGTGTTGTCCTGTGGAAGCATGGTGCACAACACTTAGAGCGCTGGCAAGCCTTGGCAGCCAAGGCCTGTAATTGTCTGGCCAGGCCCACCACCCACTGGCACCTCACGGTCTTTGAGGTCAGTGGCAGGAGATTCAAGGCCTCGCAAACGCCCAATCTAGAACCAGGGCATCCACCAGATATACATTCCCCCCAGGTTGTCTTTGTCGCTGGCCTCCTGGATGAGCCGGTGCACGTGCCCCTCGACAGTCAGGCTCAGACTGGGAACGCTCTGAACTCCGATCAGAGTCCCCGTGATGCGGCCTTGGATCTGGGCCAGGGCATCAAGAGCGGCCTTCCCGACCTCCTCCTGCTCCTTTCGCCGCCCCTTCCACGACCAGTCCACCAGGGGGTCGTGGACAAACGTCTCCGCAATAGACATGATGGTATCCCGCTCCCTACGAAGCGCTGCCAGGGTCATCTCGCACACCTTGCGGAAGGGCCCCTCAACTCCCTGCACGCCCATTGCGTCAATGACGTTTTGGGTCAGCCGGAAGGGCACCAACTCGGGCTTTTCCAGGGTGAGTCCCTTGTCAAAGAGGCACGAGAAGTCGATCATGACCGCATCACCGAAGGAGTCGATCAGGATGTTCTCTCCATGCCTGTCTCCCAGGCCCATCACGTGCCCAACCATCGACCACACCGCTGTCGTGACTGTGAAGTTGCTGCGAGCGCGTAGCCACGTTGCAGGCTCAGGGAACCTCGAAATGAACCACCTACTGAGCCTCGGCGGGAACATTGCCAAGATCTTGTCAAGCAACTCAGATGGCTTCAGTCGGTCCCTTGTGCAGCTCTCATGGAGCTTCCTGATGACTTCGTTCGTGCGCCTGCGGTAATCAACAACGGACAATGAGGTGCGACTCATGTGAAAGAGGGAAAAAAACACACCGGGACGTGGGATCACAGCAGGGGCCCCTACCTGCGGTCAAAACGCCCATCCAAGATGTACACCTCCTGGCAAAGGTGTCTGAGGCCCGTCGTCCTGGGGACCCACTCGACGATGCCCGAGTTCTCCGTGAGTGGCGTGACGTAGAAAACGCGAATCTTCATATTACGTTGCCGGCTTGCCGGGTCCTTTGAGAAGACGCGGTTCAGGATCCCGGCCATCTCCATCATCCGGGTGTCTTTCCGGAGATCGTCCTTTGGCTTCGCCAGGAAAGTGTACTCGAGCCCGTCGGAGCCGACAACCCGGATCTTCTTCGGCTTCATCAGTGACTGGAGAATCTCAATGCCGTCTTTCACTCCTTGGAAAGTGATATTGGAGGGGAAAGGGACGTGGGAGTCGTCCCCCGGAGGTGGACCATCTGGGGGAAGCACAAGGGTCATGGCATTGTGGACAGGGAGGAGGACGTCTGCTGGGAGGAATTTGTCGACCTCTGGGAAGTCCTCGCTGAAGGACATCCTACGCACATTCTTGTTGTCGCGCTGGCAAATGACGAGAAGCTGCTTGTGGATCTTGTCGAAATCCACAAAAGGTGTCGAGCTGCCACCTGGCAGAGCAGCACACTTGCTCCTGGCCTTCTCCACGATCGCGTTGGTCGTGTTTTTCCGGTCCACTGTCTGCGAAAAATTTGACGACGCGAGTAGCCAAAGCGCCTGTCGCGGGTACCTGGCAGTTGCCCTGACAACGATGCTGTTGTTGGCCTTGCGGACGTCGTCCTGCTTGTGGACTACGCGGGAGACAAGCTGGGGCATGCATGACAGCCACAGATAGACAGGCAACTCCTTTGTTGCCTGCGCCATGCGCTTGACCAGCTCATCAAGCGCTCCTCTGAGCTCCCTCCTGGGCTTGCCACCACGTTCCGGAGGTGTGTTGGCATGCACGTGGCTGCCGAACGTAAAGAAGATCGTCAGCATTCGGGGAAGTCCCTGGTAGGTCGCCTCGCCCCCGTGTTTGACAGCGAGGAAGTAGTTCCCGACTGCCTCGGGGGCATACTCGGCCCACGGACGCTCCTGGTGAACTGTGATCCTAGCACGAGACCCGAACCGAAGGCCCGCCGTCTGCTCCGCCTTGTCTCCGTCCTTTGTTGCGCATTGGCGAGCACGGGCGCCCTCCATCAGTGCGTCAGCATAACGCGCAAGCTCAAAGTATGGTCGCCACCATCTTGGCGAGTTTTTTATGCTTTCCTCGAAGAGTGCGGTGACCTCCTCCCGACTGCCCTGTCCGGTCTCCGCCTTCCAAGAGGCGAGGTGCATGGCAGCTAGCGATCCAATTTGATCCCCTTCGCCGTCCTCTTCAGTCATCCGAGTACCAGCCCTCCTCGCCTGGTTCGTGCGCCGCGCGTCCAGAACGCTCTGGAGCATCTTCATAGCCGCGTCTTGCTTGTTTCCGGCCCACTGAAGCATTGAGTACTCGAGCTCAGCCCCAGGAGCTCCGAGCCGCATTGCCTCCAATGAGCACGACTCTGCTACCTCCAAGTGCCCTGCCTCTCTGCTGATGCGTGCCTGTTCCAGACAGATGGCCGCTGCCTCACTCTGCATCAGCAGAAGGAGGGCAACTTGGCGCCGGGCCTCCAAGATCGGCTCCTTTGAGAAGAGTGTTCCCTCGACAACAGTAAGCCGGGATCTCCATCGAAGCTTCGCATCCAGATCCCGCGGACCTTGGAGTGCACAGCGACGTTCTCCCGGCGGAGCACTCGACGTGGTGAGCTTGCCTGCATCTTCCATCTCTTGGAGAACGTGCAGCTTCACGAGATGTGGGTAAACTCTGTTGTACGACTCCATGCTCGCTGCGGAGAGTGGCCGCATTACAGCCTGCCGCGAGGCGTCAAGCTCAGCGCGTAGAGATGATGCACTGCCCTGCCTCAGCTCGAGCATAACGCGACCGAGCCGGACCTCCCACTGATCCTGATCATCGCTCTCAGCTGGAAACGCCTGGTCTGTTCCAGTCTGTCCAATCATTTCCTCGAGAACGTCCCATTGGGACAGGCGCCAAGACGCAGCGACGCCAGCGCCCGCCAGGTCTCGCTTTTGCTCCTCGGCGAGTGACCCATGGCAAGCGAGCCCGTTCACCTGCTCGAGCACTTGCTCGTGACGACCAAGGCGAAGCATGCACTGCAGCTGGCCTTGCCTCATTTTCCAAGCTGTGGCCAGGTCGCCATCCTGCACAGCCCTCCTCGAAGCCTGAGCGTACAATGCCATTGCCTCGGAGTAGTCTCCTTGCTTCAGCGCCATGGGGATCAGCGCCTCAGGCGACGGAGGCCCAGTCATCAGCTTCGCCACCCCAGCCAAGCCGTCGGGATCCTCAACCTTGCTCCAGATCCGCTGCAAGAAAGCAATATCCGCTGGGTCGAAGGACACGGAGCATGCTGATGCCGGATTCAGTCCAGCCCCGTTGTTCTGCCCATGCTCCCGCAGGTGAGACTCGAAGTACAGCAAAGCACGCACGTGAGCTCCGCCTCTGTGGCTAGCTTGTGCCCTCAGCTTGAAGGGAATCGAATCAAGGAGACCTCGGACGAGCCCTTCCGGCGTTCCCGTACTCGCCTCTTCGAGAGAGAGCATAGTCCCGGCCGACTGAGACTGGCGGCCATGCTGATGCAGCCGCCACCACCAAAATCTGCTCAGAACGTCAAGCAGGCCGAAGACAGCCTGCAGCACCATAGGGTCAGTGTCGGATGGGGCTGTGATCGCTGATTCGAGCACAGCGTGGATCTCGCCCTGCACCATGAGCACTGCGTCGCTCTGGCCGGCAACAAGGGCCTGGTAGACAGCATGAGGGAGTACATTCAGCATCAAAGGAACGTCGTGAACGAGTGCGCCCCGGCACGCAGCGAACACGGCGCCCCAGACACCAGTCACCCTCGCGGCAAGTTGTCGGATCCACTGAGACAGCCACTGCCGGAACTCCATCGCCGGGGCGAAAATGATGTCCTCGGACGCTGGTCGCGATGCCGCCGACGCTTTGAACTTCGATGACAGGAACGGCTTCACCACTGCCTGAATGTTTTCGTCGAGGCTCTCGAACAGACCCTTTCTTCCCTCGCTGGGCTCCTTGCCCAAGCTCAGGAGAGCCTGAATCGCCAGCATGGTATTTGATAGCGTTCCGAGTCCCGACGATACGCGCAGCAGTCTGACAAGATGGCGCTGGACAAGAGTCTTCATGAATTCGTTGGGGTCAGTGCTGAGCTCCATCCTGACTGACAGGTCAACAAGGACCATAGCCGGATCCACGGCACCAAGGAGGCCTAGACACTCAGCACATCGGGTGTGGACCTTCGACCCGATTTCCGTCCTTGCGTCCACGCTGGAGCAGCCCAGCAGGGCTGATATGAGCTTGCAGATCATCGAGTCGGAGCTCACTGCTTGCGCGCTACCCGTCTCCACAGCCTCCCCCAATATCGCGTCCACGAACGGCCGATTGCTCTGAAGCTGCCGGCGAAGCTCTCCCAGGGAGGCGAGCTTCACAGAAAGTGCCTCGTCGTGGAGGCCATTGACGAGGAGCCCCGCCTGCTCAACCGCCGTTGCGCTGCGACGGGCATTTGAGAGAATGGACGACACGTCGCCAAGCCCCTCGATCGGGGGCAGTCTCCGAAGTGCATCTTGGCCAAGAACTTCGCCATGATCCTTGATCAGGATCTCGAGCACCTGCTGTGCCTTGGGCCGCACATCACTCAAATCACTCTCCTCCAGCAGGGGAAGGAGCACAACGACGACATGTGATGCGATGCGCGCAAGCTCCTCTAGAGAGTGAAGACCAAGAGCCCGCACAAGAGTAGCCCAGCCAAGAAGAGCAGCAGAACGGATGTCAGCTTCTGCGTGCTCCGTTGCTCTGGTCAGGAGAGCAGAGAATTGGGGCACGACATCGCCAATGTGGCTCCCCAGTGCCGAAATGAGGAGAGTGAGCAGTCGCACAGCCCTGAGAGTGTCGCTCAGAGAGCAGCGTTGTGTACCCTGAGCTCGCAAGAACGAAACAGGAACCTGCCCATCACAGTAGTCGCCAGCGTAGTGGATCATTTGCATCGTCCTTCCGTTTGAGCGGAGCCACCTTTCCACCGTGCCAGAGTCCGTGTCCCTCGGCTTCTCTTTCCGGCCCCTCCTGCGAGGGGCAGGCGCGTCGTCCTCCACCTCGTCGAGGTGAGCCACCATGAAGAGGGTGCGCTTGCAGGTGTCCAGGGCGTCCTTTGGAGGCGTGAGGGCCTCGCCCGCTGAGCCGAAAGCCGGATCCCCTGCTGTCAGCCAGAGCACCTCCCAAAACAGTTTCGGGGCGCACATACGAAGCAGGTCGTTGAACTTATCTTTGCTGCTGCCCTCAGTGATGACGTCGCATAGGAAGGCAAGGCTCTTGTCCATGTCCTCCTTGGTAACCCCTGTCTCGCAGAACATCGGGGCCAGCACCACGTGCAGATTCTCCACCAGCAGTTGCTTTTCCGGCCGGCGACGAGGCTCGTCCGGAATGTCTCTCACGTCGGGCCCCAGTCCAAGGTGCACAGCCAGCAGCCGCAGGTTCGGGCGCTCTGCCTCTCCAATTTTGACAAGTTTGTAGGCCACTTTTGGGAGCATCAGCTCGGCCAAGCTTGCTGCAGAGGTCCGCGATAAAGGCCCAACGGGGGTCGGAGCCGACGGGGTCACTTCCAGCTTGAGGATGTCGGCGAGCTCGTGGAAGGTCGCAGGCTTATCTGACAAGTGTCTCGCCACGTACTCGAGCACGAGTGGAAGGGACTCCAAGAGCTGTCCCAGGTTCATCCCCCGGTCATGTGCTGTTCGCAAGAGCAAGTCGCCAGCCACAGGAACCACCTGGTTGACAGCTGATGGCCCTTGAGCCATCAGCCAAGCGGCCTCAAGCCCATCGAGGAGGCTCACGAGACCGATCACCATGGTGTTGCCCCCCAACGGTGCGAGGCCCGTGATCGCGGTGATCGCCCGCAGCACCCCTAGATAGCGGTGCGGCTCGTTTTTTACTGAAGCATCAGACAGCGCTCTTCTGAAGAAGAGAATGGCCGCGTGCGCCCCGGATTCGTGCACACCGTCGGAGCCCCCACCTGGGCTGCCAAACGCGCTGACAAGCTGTCCAGGGTCGTGGCATCCGCGCAGGAAGTCCGCGACGCCGAGCTGCACGCTGTGGAACGGCGAACTCGCCAGCTCGGATATAGGGCCGATTAAGGACGACAGTGGTTGGCTTGGGCCACGGCCCTCGCGGATTGCGGTTGCGGCCCTGATGGCTGCCTCCTGGACTGCACCCCTGTTGCCAGCACTGCCGAGGGCCTTGGCCAGGAGTGGCTCCCACATGACGGGTTGCAGGACCCCCCGCGCGGTCGCATCTGTGGCCGGCGAGCTTCCAGATCGCACGCCTGCACCCCGTTCCCCCTCTACGGACGCTGTTAGTCCCGTGAACAGCGCCCAAACGGCACGGAGTACCACCTGCCATGATGCTGGGCCGGCCACTGAGTCGAGGGCCCCTGTGGTGGATAGCATCCAGCCCAGTGCTGCCCCGGGAGGGCCCACCGTCGCCTTCGCCAAGGCTAACAGGGCGTTGCAACATACAAGCAGCGGTATTTCGTGGTCTGTACGCTGAAGGCTGGTGACAAGCTCGTACAAGTCGTCCTCGCACGTCCTGAGGAGGGCCACTTTGTTCTGCCGCATCGTTGACCCCCACCCGAGCGGAGATTGCATTACCCCAGATGATCGCAGGCGGCACGCGGACGCCAGGCGACCTCCGCACGCCATGAGGTACGCGACACCAGGGCTACCGGCGCCGGCGAACCTCTGAAAGGCCTGCCACGCCGCCTTGGCAATGGCACCGGGGTCTGGGTGCAGCACGATCGCTCCGAGGACAAGAGCCTCCCAGCGCGCCATGTCCTGGGTGTCTGGACTGGCGTTCCTCGGGGGTGCTGCCAGTGCTTGAAGAAGGTCCGCCGTGAGGTGGAGGTCGCAGTTCAGCACGGCACAGGTCGCCGTGTGTAGACAAGCCAGCTCCTGCAGCTTGTGCACAAGCTGTGGCGCTGCACCTGCTGCCATGGCTGGTGACAGCGAGAAAACTGCTCGGAGAGCAGGCCCAAGCGTGGCAACGGCGGCCCGTGAGCCTGTGAGCGCAAGAACAGAGAGAAGAGACAGCACGGCCTCAACTGTGTCGACATCGGGCCCATGGGGAAGGGCCTCGACACTTCGGCATACAGCAGTCGCAGCAGCACTGAGGGCCTGGCACGTCTCGGTCGTGAAGGACGGCAAGCCTGCAGACCCTGCCGCTGGTGCCTTCTCCGCTGTTTTCTGCCGCTTTGATGGTCGATGAATCTCCCCGCTCGAGCGCGGTCCAGCGCTCTTCTGCACGAGAACTGTCCAACCATCATCTCCGACCCCCGCCGCGGCCACCTGGGTCATGCCACCCTGGAGCAGCCGCACAGCAGTTGACGCCGGGAGATGAGATGCGAGCGCTGGCCCCAGCGCAGACAACGACGATGGAAGCGTGGACAGGAGTGATTCGCACAGGGGCGCGAGAGATGGGAGATCTGGTGGTGCCAGCGTCCACAGAAGGTCAGCCACAGAGCTGATGAGGGCAGGAAGCGCACCGACCTGGTGCACAGAACATAGACCGACGATGTAAAGCACTGGGTCGGAGATGACGCCAAGATCGCGCGGGCTAGTGTCTCCCAGGGATTCGACGCACCGCCCGAGACACGCCATCGTGTCCAGCCACGGGACCTGCGGGCAGAACGTGAGGGCCAGGTAGGGCAATCGGCCGCGGGCGACGCACGGCGGGAAGAAAGGCACGGTCATCTTCATCGGACGAGACGGAATAGTTGGCGGCAACTCACCGACGAAGGCCACAGGGACGCAGCAGTGCCAAGTAGGGCGAGGGAGGCTGGCAAGGTCTGTGGAGATGACGTGGCAGCCAGGAGCCCGAAGAAGCACGAGGGCTCAACAGTGGCCCCAACCGCTGCTGCCGTCGTGCAAATAGACCTCCCGAGCCGGCAGATGCCGGCCGCCATGGCGGTCAGCTTAGGCAACGTCAGAGACCCTGACGTCGCAGCATCCCCGACTCCCAGGTCCAGCGAGGGCTTGGGCAGGAACGCCCGAAGGCTGGGGAAGAGATCGATCGACACCGACGCTCCGGGCGTCCCTTCGATGATATTGGCTCCGACACTGAGGTCCTGCGATGGCGGACTCGAGCTGAGCGTCGCGTAGGGGAGGCACAGTGGGCTGTAGGGGGTGGTGCTGGCAGGGGAGCCGCAGGAACTCGCCTCGAGAGCTTGGAACAGTTCAGTTACGAGCAGTTGCATGCCTTGCTCTGCTGGCTGAGCAATCATCGACATGAGCGACGCGACGACCTCGGCGAGCCCGATCGATGCCACGTCCAGCTCCGGTACCGCAAGGACGGGGAGAAGGTGGCACACGAGCACGAATGCCTTCGCTCGGTGCTCCGCAGCGAACAAGGTCGGGAACTTCACAAACGCGACGGCCAGCATCTTCGTCACGGACACAGTGTGCCGCGACGACACCTTGACGCCCTCTGCGAACGGCGCGCGGGGCCAAGAATGGAGGGTAGAGGCGCAGAGGTCGGGAACAAACGGCGGTTTCGAAGCCTGCCCACCGGGATCCTCACCAGTTGAGAGGAACGTCTTGACGACCTTCATGGCGACATCCCGCATGCGGTTTTCGACATGAGGGCTCGGGCCCGCGTCTGAAGAGCTCGTGAGCACATCGGAGAGCTCGTGTATGATGCTCGTAAACGCGCCCTGGGCCGCGCGGCTCATCCCTACTCGCGTGCTCCGCCCAGCAGGCGGAAGCGAGGAGCACTACGCCCCCTTGCAGGCCTCTGGGACAGTCTCTCCTGGTACCAGCGACTCTTCTGGACGCGTTCCACCAGATATCGGAGCGCGGGAGGAAATTAGCCTAGGGACCCGGGACGAGGGGGTGCGGAAAAGTACGCGCTTCGAGCTGCAGTGGGCTGGCGTGAGGGCATAAAAAAAGCGCCCAGTTGCGTTGGCGCTTGAATTGGTGCACGTGATCAACGTCGCGGCTTGAAGCCCTCCCTCGAGGCCGCCAGTTGAGGAAACGGCTTCGACAAGCAAGCGTTTCCAGCAGTCGATTGCCAGGCCAAGCTCGATGCAGCATCATGCTTAATTAGGGTGCTTAATTAGGGCGCTCTAGCTCTCGAGATACGTCCCATCGCGGAGCACGTCGTGAGAATTCCCCGCCACCCGATTTTTGGAAGGAATCTAGCTGGTTCTCGTCCCCCGCTTGGCGAAGACAATCTCGGTCTTTTTTGCCCCCGCATTCGCTTTCTCCGTCCCTCTCGGATGGCGCTGCTGGTCGCGCACTGCGCCGGGGTTCCGGTGGTGACTCGTCCACCAACTCGTCCGGCCGTGACATTTCCTGTCGGGGCCCGCGCGACCCTTGGCCATACTCTTGGCCGCGAGAGGAGCTCGCAGACCTACGTCTGCCGGGCGCAGCAGGGGGGTAAGAAGAACTCCTTTGACAAGAACTACAGCGACGATGCGTACCTGAAGATTCGCGCTGAGGTGAGCTCGCGGGTCCATGCCCCGGGTCGACGCGCTCAAGACCATGTGGAGCAGCTTTTTGCCTGCAGCCCGGAGTCCTCCCCGGACAGCCTGTCGTTCCACGTTGCCCGCCCCCCAACCGCAGGTTGAGGCCCCTTTCCGCCAGTTTCGCCTCGTTATCTTCAGCTTCTTCGCGGTCAGCGCCGGCGCTGCAACGCTGTTCGGGGTCCCCCAAATCATCGCGACGGTGGTGGGTGCTGCCAACGCGAAGAGCGTCGAGGAGGTTGGCATGGATGCGGTCATCAATGTGGGGGCGCTCCTCCTCTGTGGGTTCCTCGCCAAGCGCGAACTCGATTCTCGTGACAAGTCCATAGCGCGAATCCGGAGGGAGGAGACGCTGGGCCAGTGTAAGGTGGAGTTGTCTACTGGCCGCGTCACTCAGCTCGGCTCGCTGCGCAGTTTCTCGCGCTGCATCGTGTTTGCGGGTACTCCTGAGCACGTCCAGCGCTGCATCGATGCCGCGGAGCCTTTCAAGGACCGCCTGCTCGACGCAGGCGTCACCTTGGTCCCCCTGCCAATCTTCGGCGAGCCGGTGGACGGCGTGCCGACACCCCCTGCTGAGGACGAGGACAAGAGGTGGAGGGTCCGCGCTGTGCGGACGGACGAGTGGAAGGCGTGGCTACTCGATCAGATGGCGACAGCGGGTAAGACGGAGAAGGAAGCGCGGGAGCGGGGGCTCTTCATCGGGCTTCGTCTGGACGGTCGCGTGCGCTCCTCAGGCCTGGGAGTCCCGCCGTTCGAGCGGTTCTCGCTCGAGCTGGCGCCCCTCGAGGGCGAGAACGCCTGGGGCGGTCTTCTCGACGGGTTTGACGGGAGAGTCAGCATGTTTCAGTAGTGCCAACTCTAGTCGCGCGTGTAAACGGGATCCACTATCTAGGCCTCGGTGGCACCCCCCTTGACTGGTGGAAGCCCGCACGGCACGACCATCTTCTGCAGCATTTGGTACTTCGTCCTGCGGCTAACATGAGCGCGAAAGAAGTAACGGCCAGAAATTGCCGGGGGAGGGGGAGTGGTGCGGTTCACCGTGCCGAGAGCGGCGGGGGGAGTTTGACAGGAGAACGAGGACCGGTGGTTCACGGAAGGATGGCTGGTTTGCAGTGGGGGTCCCGACGGCGCCGGCTGTGCGCACCTGCCCACCGCCTCGTTCTCTGCAATGGAGAAATAAGCCGTCATACTGGAGTGCCCGATATAGCTTGCGAAGGTATCCCGGTGCATGTTCACGGCCCACTCGCTGCGAAGACGGAAGGGGGCAGCAGGGCCTTCCACCCCAGGGAACACGACGCGCAGGCATCCGAGACGAAGAGGCGAAGCAATATGCACCAGAGATCCTCTCGTGACGCGCCCGCGTAAGCCACATCGTCCCCCGGCAGGCGCGTGCTCGCCGAAAAGCGGGAGGACTCACAACTTGGTGATGTCCGGGTGTCCCGTCCCCACATGCTTCGACTGGAGGTGCTCCAGCTGGGCGTAGATGTTGAATCTATCGGCCTGCGTTGCCATCGCTGCCCTGCGCCCTCTCCGCTGCGAGGCCCCGACGGGGAAGGGTGAGCAGAGTCCTTCCTCGAGGAGGGCTCCGTGCGGGCACCGGAATGATGGACCACACAGTAATCGCCGGTCCGCGATCGCCTACACCGCACTTCAACGGTATTGGGTACGCCGCCGATGGCAATATGCCGGGGAAGGACGCGGTCAGTCAGCGGGTCAGAAGTCGGTCCCGAAGGGGCCGGAGGTCCTCCGAGGAGCGGCACAACGGGCTTCTGGGGCGCAACCACGTCGTCGCGCCCATTTCGAAGCTTAAGAGTGTCGAATTGATGCTCTATATTTAGCCCATAGTAGCAAATGTGAACTAACAAGCTAGGGAGACCCGAAAAGAGGCACCTGTTATCGCCCCGACCACCCTGGAGACTTCAATGGGGACGCCAACGGCCGGGGGCACGATAGCCGAATGGCCGATGTTCACAGGTGAATGACAATATTCATGATTCCATGGTTCGCAGCCTTGAGAGGGGAAGGGCGAGTCGGTGGCATGCGCTCAATGCCACGTCGCCCCGGCGCAGACGATGGTCGAAAGGCACCTGGGGGAGGCACCCTTTGGGTGCCGGCGGTCCAGGGCGGGACCATTTTCGCGATCAATTGTCACTTGAGGTGCGTTTCCTACCTCCACCTGCGCATCATTCGGGAAGGATCCCGTTTCCTGAAGTCAACGTGAAGTGAGTTCTCCGGTCCTCCTGCAGCCGTGAAGCGCTTGAGGACGAGCTCTGGGCTGAGACCAGCGCGTTTCAGAGATTCATGGCAGCGCAGCAGGGGACAACGCTGTCTACTGAATCGAAGTGGCGGGCCTGGAGCGGGCGCCAGATATTTTCGCCGACCGAGCTCGGTGCCGACGCACCAAGCTGTGGGTCCCCCAAGGACGAAGGTTTGCTTGGTGGCGTCGACGGCGGCTTCCGCGCGAGACGTGTATCTTCGGAGTGGGGCACCCCGAGATCGTCGTGCACGGGAAGCGATGGCGATTTCGTCTCGACGACCGGGCGAGGGGTCGGCTCGAGTCCTCCCGTGCTCGCGTGGGGCCGCACCGAGCAGGGGACGGGGAGTGCCTCGGGTCGGAGCCTGCTACAGGCAGCGAGAAACCGGTGGTCGAGCTCGCAGCTGAACCTCTGCGGAATGTGCAGTCCCAGTGTGTCGATGGGCCGGTCGTTCCGCGCCCCGAGCTCACACTGGAGCCCGGAGGGGTCGGCCGCACCACATGCTTTGGCTCGCAGGGACCTTGCCACAACGCCATGGCTTGCAGAGAGGTTCGCTGAAGGGAGGCAGGTTGGCTTCAAAGTGCAGTACGTGACGCGCCTCGTGGAGCGCGACATCGTCCGCGCCGAGTACCAGGCGACCGTGAGAATTTGCGCTCCGGGCGCCCGCTCTCTCCGACTGGTGTCCCGGTACACAGTCCTGGCCACCAGAACTGGTCGGTGCCGCCTGGTGGTATCCGGCCAGATTCTTGACAGCATGGATAGTCAACGAGGATGGATCAAGAGCGCCATGGCGCACAGGCTCATGGACGTCCTCCGGAATGCCGTCAACACGCTCCCCGGTGCCCTGAGGGGCTACGGCATCCAGGTGCAGCTGGTGGAGGAACGTGCTGAGGATGGGCTGGCGCTCACCAGAGCTGCAGCCAAGAACTGTGACGACGGGAGCAGGAGCGTCACGGAGGCGGTCGCTTGCTCCGACGCGAGCGATCGGTGCTCCTCGTGCGGGGAGGAGAGAGGGTTGTCTCCCGACCCCTTGGGGAGCGAGCGACGGAGCACGGACAAGGCCGGTGGCCCCCTCTGGCTGTCGACCCGCCTCCTCCGGGCAATGGTGACGCACATAGAGATTCACGCATAGTGCGAGTGGCACCTTAGCTCGTTCAAGGTGGGGAACAAAAGTAACTCCTCAGTCCTTCACGACCATGTCGCGGCGGCCAGGGCCGACCCCAATCCAGGTGATTGGGCAGTCCACCAGCTCCTCCACGCGCTCGCAGTACTTGCGGGCGGCCTCGGGGAGGTCGCTGTACTTCCGACAAGAGCTGATGTCGCACTCCCATCCGGGCCACTCCTCGTACACCACCTCGAGGTCCTCGATGTCCTCCACGCAGGCAGGCACCCCCTCGACCAAGTTCCCTGCCTTGTCCTTGTAGGCCACGCCGAGCTTGATCACCTTCTGCTTCGAGAGCACGTCCAGTTTGGTCAGGTTGAGGCACGTGAAGCCGTTGATCACCGCCGCGTACTTGAGCGCCGGGATGTCGAGCCACCCGATGCGCCTTGGCCGCCCCGTCGTGGTGCCATACTCCCCACCCTCAGCGCGCAAGTCCTCTGCCAGGTCCCCGAAGACCTCCGTCGGGTACGGGCCGGAGCCCACGCGGGTCGTGTACGCCTTGGCGACGCCGCAGATGCACTGGAGACGCTGCGGCGCGAAGCCGAGGCCGCTGACGATGCCTCCCATGGAGGGGTTCGAGGAGGTGACAAAGGGGTAGGTGCCGAAGTCGATGTCGAGCATGGTCGCGTTCGCCCCCTCAATCAGGATCTTCTTCTTCCCCTTGAATGATTCGTCCATGAGATTGACGGTGTCGGTGATGTAGGGCTCGATGCGCTTGGCCAGCTCCTTGTAGCGCTCGATCTCTGCCTCAACGTCGTATTCGATGTCAGGGAACCGGCGCATCGAGTCCTCGACCAGGAAGCGCAGCTTGGTGCAGAAATTGTCCCAGTGCCGGATGTCACCCACGCGAATGCCCACGCGGTTCGACTTGGAAGCGTAGGCCGGCCCGATGCCGCGCTTAGTGGTGCCGATCTTCCCCCCCTTGGACGAGGAGAGTTCTTCCTCGCGCTTCCCGTCCACCTCCTTGTGCAGGTCGAAGAGCATGTGGGCCCGGTCCGACACCTTGATGTTCTTGCACGACACCCCCTCGGCCTCGAGCTGCGCCGAAGAGCAAGTGCCGCTATTCAGAACCGCGGGCGGTTAAGAACCCGTGCAGCGCCACCCGCAAGTCCGCGGCTCAGCAAGCACTTCCCACGTGTCCCTGGCACAGGGACCCGGGCCTGTGCAACACGCCACGGCCCCCGACGATCCGGGCACGGCGCCACCATTAGTCCGAACCAGGGCGAGCGCGCGAGAACAAGGGCAATGACAGGGGCAGATACACGGCAGGATGATGGGGAAATCGCGGGCATACCCCGCTAGGAAGTGAAGTGGCTCACCTTGTCGATTTCGTCAAAGAACCCCGGGAGGTGGATCACGACACCGTTGCCAACAATGCAGAGGGCCTCAGGGTTCAGGATGCCGGACGGAACGAGGTGCAGGGCGTACTTCTTCCCAGACTCGTCATAGATGGTGTGACCGGCGTTGGCCCCACCCTGGGCACGAGCAACGACGTCGTACTTCCCTGCCAAGTTGTCAACGAGCTTTCCCTTCCCCTCGTCGCCCCACTGGGACCCCAGGACGACGCACACCTGGTTCGCCTCCACGTCGCCTACCGTGACCTGCTCCACAGCCTGGACACGGGTTGCGAGCCGGGCCGCGGCACGAGGCACCCGCGCAGCGCGGAGGCCCCGCTGGGCGAGCGGGGCATTCGACCGCACGCTGACCGCGTGGCTCTGCGAGGATGTGCAGGTGGGCAGGGCGATCAGCAGGGCGTCGGAGGGGGGCGGCAACTGGACCCAGGACGACTTCGCCTTGGCCCCGCGCTGCGGAAGTGCGGGTGGAGCCAGAGGCCCGAAACCACATGTTCATGTTCCCAGCGCTCAATGTGACGCGTGAAATGCTATCAAAGACGTAAATGATAGTGCGCGAACGGGCATCGCTCGGACGCCACCCAAAGCCCCAACAACGGGCGATGCGACGGGAATGCGAGCCGTACCCGTCAGACGGCGCGTGATTCGGACTAGAATTAAAGAAATACGAAAGACTTGCCGATATGATGCCAGGTTACGGACCGTCTAGCGCAGGTACCTATGGTCCCCGGGGGTTGTGTGGCCGCTCCGTGGTCCGCGGGGTCCAGCAGCTGTTCGGGGGTTTTCTAGCATTGTATCTTCGACACAGGCACGCGAGATTGTATCGTTACTTCGAAGGGGTGCGGAGGGCATCACCTGTGAAATGCGGGTCATGCTCTGGCCTGGCGAAGGGCAGGAGGGACCCCGTGCGGGAAGTCGGGGGCGAAGTGACGGCAAAGATGCGTTTGGCACACAGTTCTTGAGGAGGGGCGATCAGCTGTGAGTAGGGCAGGAGCATAGGAGAGCCGGGCGAAGTCAGGCGAGTCGGACAGAGGCGCCTCATCGCGGTGGCTGCATCCTGTCAGGAGCACTCGAGGTGCCCCAGGCTGGGGCACCGCGATAGCTGCTAGCGCGTCGACGTGGATGGTCCGCTGCGCTCTCGTGACTGTTGAGGGACTGAAGATAGCCCCAGGCTCGCCTCAGCGATGGGTCATGACGGAGGACTGCAACCGCTTCCAGGCCGACGCAAAGGCCCCAGCGCCAGGGTCCCCGTCGCCCGTTCCCTGCAGCAATCCTTGCAGCCCGCGGCGGCCTCGGCTATCATGGGAGTCGAAGGCCGGTCGCGTATGTCCACCAAGTGCAACGTCCTCGTCAGCTCTTTCACCTCCATCACGAAGGGCCCCAGCGCCGTGCGGCCATCTCCCACAAGAGACCCTCCCGCGGTGTGCCTTCCTTTTCGCGGGTCATGGGGCCCGAAGATGAGAGGATCGAGGCCGGAGAGTCATCGCGTCTATACAATGGCGCCATGTCATCGTCGCATACCGAAAGCAGGGGGGTGCTTGTCGCCGCACTAAGACAGGCGAGACACCGCGCGTTCGACGTTTGTCGTCTCGAGTTTCCCGCATCTGACGCGGGCTCAGGAACCTGTTGTCCAATTATTGCGCCGCCTGCGGAGACCTGGTGTAAGATGCGGAGCCAAAGGGGGAGACACGCGCCCATATAGCAGCGAATCATCCGCGAGCCCCGTGACCTTGCAGGCCCAGGAGGTGGGGCTGGGACCTGAGAAGAAGTCCCACCAGGGCGCGGGTGGCCGGGACGGGGACGCCGCCTCTCCATCGCGGGGTGCGGGTGCGGGCTCGGCTCTATGTCCGCCTGGGCACATGCCGCGGGAGGATCGCTGTGATGAGCAGGACGGGTCAGAGAGTCGAGCCACTGCTGCGGGGGGGCAGGGGAGCCCGGGGGCAGATGGCCCGCAGGAGGAGGGCTTCCCGTGGGGGAGGTGCCTCCGCACCTGCTTCTTCATTGGGGTCTGGTACGTCCTGTCGACGTGCCTTACCCTGTACAACAAGCTCCTTCTGTCCAAGGACGACAATTTGCTGGACCAGGGCCCCTTCCCGGCCCCCCTGTTCATGACAGGGGTACAGTTCGCGTTCCAGGCACTCTGGTGCAGGGGCATCCTTTGGTGGTCCGGGAGCCTCGGCGCACTGAACCGGCCTTGGGAAGAGTACAAGCGAGCTGTCCTGCCGAACGGGTTGGCAACTGGGCTTGACATCGGCCTGTCCAACCTGAGCCTCGTTTTCATCACCACTTCCTTCTACACCATGTGCAAGTCGAGCAGCCCCCTCTTCCTCCTCCTCTTCGCGTTCGTTTTCCGGCTCGAACGCCCCTCGTGGGACCTCGCAGGTGTGGTATCGATCATCTTCGTCGGGCTACTCCTCCTCGTCTTCGGAGAGAGTCGATTCAACCTCACGGGTTTCGTATGCGTGATGGCTGCGGCTTGCCTTTCGGGGCTCCGGTGGACCCTCACCCAGATCCTGTTGCAGGGAGGGGCCGGCGGGGCGACAGGGCGCGACAGCAAGTCGCACGGCCCCGTCGCTGTGGTGGGCTCCCTGACGCCCGTCATGTCGCTGACCGTCCTTGTATGCTCCCTTGTGCTGGAGACGCTCTGGAACAGGCTGCCAGGATCCCCTTGGTTCCAGGACATGGGTACGACACTCATGACAATTGGCGTCATCAAGGTCGGCGCCGTTATCGCTGTCGCGATGGTGACCGCCGAGTTCCGGGTCATCCAGGAGACGGATGCGCTGACGCTCATGGTTGCAGGCTCATTCAAGGAGCTCTTGACAGTCGCTGCAGGGGTAGCGGTTTTCGACGACCCGTTCGGGGTAACGAATGCGGTGGGCATCGGAATCCTCATCTTCGGGGTCGCCCTCTTCAACCTGCGCAAGTACCGGCAGATGAAGCAGGCTAGCGCGACGGACCGCTACGCTCTCGCGGAGGGAACGGACCAGGACCTCGAGTGCAACGACGACATTGGCGAGACCCAGTGGAGAGAGCGAAGACTTGCTCACGAGCTGGCGACGGCCGCCACTTTCGCCGACCGCTCGCTGCTTGACTCGACTGTCCGAGAGGCTGAGCTACCATGCCTCGCCCCCATATGGGCGGGCAATGGGAAGACCGACGACGTTGGCCGCACAGGGGAGATGGAGGCAGGGATGGCGGGTGCGCGACACCGGGATGGACACCAAATAGGGGACGAGGGGCTCGCGAGCTCGGCGAGCTGACATGGCGGGTCCTGATGGGGTCTATACGGCGCCCATGAGAGTGACGGTAACATCTTTTGAGTGCGCCCAGTCATCCTCGGGGGCACACCCCCCCGGGGGAAGCCCGAGCAGTCCCCTCGGCGAGCCCAGCCTGTTCGAGCGGCGGGGCTGACACAGGATGTAGACAGCGACTTCGACAGCCATTCGCTGAACGGTCTCGGCGCTGCCTCCTCGGGCTGTACAAGTACGTATTACCCTGTCGCCCTGCAGGGAATCGCCATCGCGCAGGCGAAAAGAGGGCTGGGGGGACCGGATCGGTGGCACGGGAGGACGATGGGTGCGGTTGGCGGGAGCGGGCGGGGTAGCCACGCGCCACTTGTGGACATAACATCAGCGCTGGACTCGATATGCAGGTGACGTTTTCCCCCAGCGGCACACTCGCCGAATCGAGTGGGGTTGTGGGGTGAGATGCACGTTGCCATGATCGGTTTCCTGCTCCGCCCTCGCCGCAGGAAGCTCGGGCGGAATGAACTGGTCCACGTAGGGGGCTATAATGACTTCGCAGCGATGACGGCAGTCGAAAAGGGGCACCCAAAGATGGATGTTGGCGCCTCGAGCGTCCGGGCAGCCACAGTGGAGGACCTCGTGGGCGCCAACAAAGCCCCGATGCACTTGACCGCCCGGGAGGTGGCGTCAGTGATGGACGGCGTCTTGGCAAGGATCGCCACCTACTTCTCCGGCCAAATGCAAGCGCAGACGGTGTGCACCTCTCTATACCTCATGCAAGCGGGGAGCGATGCCCTCGGGGCCATCCCCGCCCTCGCCGCGTTCTGTGCGAACGCCGCTCGGCTGTGCACGTCGGCGGTGCGCGTCGCCGCTGTGTCCAAGGTGCTCTTCGACGACGAGTACCCCGTCACCCATGCGAAGACGATGTCTGTGCCCGAGGTTGGAAGGGACGATGCGGAGGAGTCGCTCGCGCACGCGAAGCAACTCCTGTCTAGGAACCGTGGGGCGTGCGCTGCGTCGTCAGACGGGACTGTGACGGCAGCGGCGGATGACTGCCGGGGCATCGCAGCGCGCGTGGGCCTGGTTGCAGAGGCTGCTCGGGCTATGGAGAGTCTGGAGGGATGCAACAAGGCTGCCATGGAGAAAGCGCTGAAGCACATCCGCCTTGCACAGGGGCACTTGCAGGTGCTGGAGGGCGTGCATGGGCGGGGGGATCAGGGCATCGGGACCGTTGACGAGATGGTGCCGCGGTGGATGCTGCCAATCCCGAGGAAGGTCGTTGTTATGGATCAGGCCGAGTCGCAGGCTTTCTGGCGGCAGCTGCTCCGGGACTTGCGGACGGTGTGCCGCTTCGGGGGGATCCCCAGGGGGCAGTGGGGGGAGGTCAGGGACATGTTGTACCTGTTTTCCGGGACCGCCCCCTCGCTGCTCCCCCGTACCCTGCTGCATAGGACACTGTGTTGGGAGGACAGTGCCGGAGACGAGGTCGGGAGCTCGAGGGGGGGGGCAGCGCGGCCCTTGCGGCTCAGCAGGGAGTTCCTCCTTGCCCACTGGGGCATACCGGTATCTCTTGCAGATGCTGATCATGCGATGGGCGACTTCGCGGACAGCGCGGCAAAGACGATGTCCACCTGGGTGCAGATCATGTGTCTGGAACAGAGCTGGCGGCATCGGAAGCTCCGCGCCTACGTGCCTGACTGGGCCGACCTCTACACGAGGGCGGTGGCGGCGGACAGGTCCCCTGACTTCCAGGCCCTGTGCCGGGAAAAGGAGCTTGCCTGGGATGTTGACAAGGCGGATGGGCACGGGCCTCTGGCGTGCTGGGTCGAGAGGGAGGCGTGCCTGGCCATGGTGAGCCACGTCCTGGCCGCGGTGGAGCTGGATCTCGTGCAACCGGTCCAGTACCGGATGACATTCTGGTACGTCGACTTTCTCCTCGGCGTGGCGCTGCAGAACACGAAGCTCCTCGATGGCCCAGGGGGGCTGGCACGCCTTACTGGCGAGCGCGCGCCGGCGGGAATGCCCTACGCCCCCACGTCGGTGAGGAGGATCGCAGCCTTGGAGCTGCAGAAGTCGCTCTGCCAAGGCCTGTTGCGCATGATGGCAGGACTGGCCCTGGACGGGACAGTGGAGGTCAAGCCAGGGCCTTTCAATTCGGAGTGCGAGTGGTTTGCGCAGCGCTTCGCCGCGTTCCACCACCTGTCCCGGCCGGATCCGCTCACGTACGAGCAGTACGTAGACAGCGTTGACATGACAGGCGTGAGCAAGGAGACGATGCTCAAGCTCGGAGCCGAAGCCTTCGCCATGGCTTCGCGACTTGGACAGGTCTTCGACAACCCGGACCTGTCTTCGGTCATCAGGTGAGAGGGCCGGCACTACCCATGCCCCCCGCGTCGGCTCGCAGACTCCGTCGCCTGGCAAGCGGCCCCGCGATGTCGCCTCGAGCCTATTTGGAACAAGGGCCTCTGCCTCCCCCCTCTACTGCAGTGAGGAGCTCCGAGAGCAAGTCCGACGGCAGATGCGGGTGGCTGCGCAAAACCACACCGGGCTCATGCTACTTCTCAGACTTGGGGACAAGGCGTCGGCAATGAGCGTCTCCTGGGACATGCATCAGCACCGCGCCTACCCTGCAATGAAGCTGTCCCGCCCGTGAGGTGGGTGATGCCTCGAAGCACGTTCAAGCAGCCCACTTTGTGTCCGTGAGGAGCTGAAATCGCCGATGTCGTGTCCGTCGCGCATATCACGCCACTGGAGGGGGGGATATAAGAAAAGCAGCCGGGTCCTCTCTTGCTTAGAGCCCCCGGTTTGCCTCCCCTGTGCTCTGGTTGAAGACTCGCACGATTTCGTCGTGAACGGCCTTGTGCATCTCGAGACCCGGCCACCACCGCCCGCTCATGAGGCACAACTGGAGAAACGTAGTTGAAGCGGTGTATCTCGTTGTCCCGCCCTGCTCCCGAGGCAGCAGGGGGAGGATGGCTCTGTCCACTATGGCATCATCAAGCGCACTCTCGGGTTCCAGGAAGAGCCTGCGAGAAAAAAGCTGTCACCCTTGACGACACAAACGCCGCCCTACCTTTCTCGACGGGGGCATAAGACACAAAGGGCCGCCCCTGCTCGGTGCTTCGGCGTGCCAACATCTCACCTGACGAGGTCCTCGAGACCGAGTTGGATGAGCTGGGCCTCCGTGACGTCCCCGCATACCCACAGCATCATCGCCCGCACGAGTGTCCCACGGTGGGTCTGGATGCTGATGTCAGCCCGGAGCAACTCGTCCGGGAGCAGGCCTTCGACTACAGAGTTGTGTCGCTGGCGGATCCCTGCGAGGCAGGAGTACGCTGATGCCAGTGGTCCTCGTTGCGAGGGTTCTTCTGCTGCGTGGGCGCAGTCACGGGGCTCGATACACAGCGCGGTGCCAGGTGACTCACCTGAGGCGGTAAGCCCCGACTCCGCCATTAGGACGGCACAGTGCCGCTTCGCGTTCTTCTGGCTTTGCCTGGGCTGTTGGTCGGGGACGAGAGGGACGCGGTCGAGCCACCGTGTGCGAGGCACAGACGTGGGGGGGGGCGCTGGGACTCGCCAGCGGTCTCTGAGTTGGGAGACGCGGGAAAGGACGCTCGACTGGGACACCATTCTGGTGGCGGGGTTCTCCACGTGATGGTCCTTTTGCGCCACCACGGCCATGCCCCGGAAGGAGTGCTCCAGCCCCAGAGTCGACTCGACGGACATCGTAGCCTCAGAAACTCGCCTCGGACTGGCCGAGCCCGCACGCCCACGCCGCCCTCCACGGCTCAGTGACCGCGGCGACCCGGACCGGGCACGACGGCTGTGGCCCTGGCCGCGGGAGCTGGCCCGCCCCCGGCCGTCCCAGGACCCCGTAGTGCTCGGCATGCCCCAGGGCAGGGAGAAGGCACCATAAGTCATCGGGAACTGCCCAGCGTGTGGGGCTATGATATGCTGCCCAGGCAGTTGTCCGACGAACTGCTGGCCTGGAACCAGACCCAGGGCCTGGAACTCCTGAAGGCCGTCCCCCACATGTGCACTGGCAGGGACAGACGGGAACAACGGCACCGCCGCCCCGCAAGGGCCCAGCGAAGCCGCCGCCGGGAACGCCACACACCTGGCCGATTCCTGCGCAAAAGCGGAGGGGGGCACTCTGCGCTCCGCGAGATTGTGCGGCCCCTACCACGGCCCTAGTAGTGCTCGCGGGGACCGGGGAGCGGGGCGCGCACAGGCAGGCGCGGGGGGCAGGCTTACTTTGCCAGGGAGCTCCCCTGGGTGCTCCCCTGACTCGAGTGATGAAGCCAGGGAGCCACCAGAGCCAGGTCGAGCGGGCATTGGAGGGGGGACGAACATCCCGGGATGAGGAAATGGCAATGCCCATACCCCAACAGGCGCTGGTCCCATGGGGAAGCCGCTGCCCCACGCACCATGGCCGCCGCCCAGTGCACCAGGGCGTGCCTCATCGTCGTCCGAGTTGCAAGTGGGGAGGTCCGTAGAGATGGGGAGCTGGGCAGAGGCCTGAGCGGGGGAGGCATCGGGGGGGTTACCGACGGGCGCAGACACTATCGGCTGCCGGCTCCTCACCACACGCGATTCCAGCGATTCTGACCAGCCCTCGCTCCGCAGGCTCAGGGGGCCTGGGGCCCTGGGGGCGTGCTCAGGGGACCCATCGCTCGTGTGGCGACAGATCCTGGGCCCATACGTCGGCGCGTTGGGGATATCTGAGCCAGATGAAGGCTCGGGGAGAAAAGGGAAGGTGCCGTGGAGCCCGGGGGACCCGGCAGGAGATGGATTCCCTGGCCCGCTCCCCCACAGCCGTGGCAGCGGCGCCCCGCCCCCCCCACTGCTCACGCTACACTCCTGCGAGACCCTCGGGCGCCTGCTCTCGTGTGACAAGCTGGGTCCAGCGTTGTCGTCGCCCACCAGGAGACGCTTCTTCGAGTCGATGACCCTGAGAGAGGGAGGATACGGGGGGGGTGAGGGTCCGTCGACCCCCCCAATGGCTTGTCGTGCCGCCCCACGTATGCGTTCCGAGGGTGACGATCCGTTTCGCAGTGGACGAATTTATGACAGGTGAGGAGCTTTTACTGAGGCTGTGGGGAGCATAGGCGGCGTGGTGCACTGACGATGCGTCGAGGAGGCGGGAGGCGAAACAGAATGCTCACCTGTCCGTGGGTGTCCTGCCCTCCGCGTCGGCCATTTCCACCCCTGCACGCCCTCGTTCTTCTGATCGGCTTGTACTTCTACACTTGTGCGCGGCGCGATTCGGCAAGTCGTCAATAATCGGGTGCGGGCGCGGGCCACGTTTCACAGTGGGGGGGACCACTCGATTTGAGGAGGAACCTCCCGCCAGGGTGCGGCCGCGTTGGGTGGGCAACACGGATCAGTGGCAATCTGCGTGGTGGTGGGGATGGAGAGAGGGCGAATGTGGCAGGGTGCGGTATTGATAGAAAAATACCGCGAGAGCACCGGTCAGACCCAGATGCCTGTGCAGGCCCTGCCGCAGGGCCTCTGCCCAGGGCGGCCCAATGTGGATGGGGCCGGTCCCTGCCCCTCGGCGGCCGGGCCGCCTGCGCAGGGTGGCCCTGCCCCGGGGGCTCCCCCCTCGTGCAGGGCGAGGTCCTCGACCCCAGCAGCTCCTGGCCGGGGGCAGCTTGAAATTTCATGTGCAGGAACCCCCTGCCCACCCCCCACCCAGCTGGCCTCACCTCACCTGGGGAGAGCTCCCCGCCGCCATCACCGGGGACATCATGGAGGCCGCCATCGTTCAATTGCCAGCGTAAACTGCGTCCGCCCCTGATGACCGCCTCAAAACCCCTCGCCCCCCGAGTGCAGGAAAGTTCCCACCTGCCCCGCATCCCCCCCGCCCCCAGCAGCTGGGCCCGCCAACGCCCGCCCCGCCCTCAGGCCCTGCGCAGACCCGTAGTCGAAGCCCCCGGGGAGGTCCCGCAGCAGGGTACCCTACCAGGTGCAGCGACTCCCGCACTCCTAACCCCCAATACGTCTTACCCCCCCCCACGGTACACGTCAAGAAGCCCCGAGATGACGGCGACGAGATCGTTAGCCTCCTGTCGGCTCACGAAGCCGGCGAGCGCCAGACGCTTCTTGTGGTAGCTCGGGGCCTTGAGCGTGACCGTTGGTCCGTGGACGGCGCTGTGCTCGACAACAACCTTGGCAATATCTCCATACGGCAGCGTCTTGCGCGAACACTCCTCCGAGTCGAAGACGAGGTGCCGAAAGCAGACGTACAGCGTCCCCGCCTTCCTCCTCATCTTGTCGGCCGTGACCTTGGCGCACTGGTAGCTTCGAAGCACCGCTTCTCCTGCTGGGAGGACGTTGACACGGGCCTCACCTGCACTCACAGAGATGGACATGAACCTCTCGACCCGTGTCCCGGAACCACTGACAGCCGCCCAGACACTTGACAAGAACACGTCGCGCTGGCCTTGGGGGAAGCGTCCCAGCACGTGCCGTTTCTCGCCGTCAAGCGCCAGGATAACAGAATCATCCGCGTTCACCGTCTCCCGGTCCATCGACTTGACCGCATCCCAGGCAATCACTTGCCTCTCATCGCCCGCTGCGCTTGGGTCCCGCGCCCAGGAGAACCGGAGGCCCACACTGGGGGCGAAAGCGAGGAACTGACTTGTTACGAAGAGGGCGCCCTCGTGCCCGTCGAGTGCACACGGGTACGTGGCGACCAGAGTCGGCGCGCGCTCCCCTGCCGAAACAGCCGGAAACAGATGCCGCAGCATGAAATCCTTCGCGGCCGGCCCTTCCGCAGCGACGACGTCGGAAGCTTGCTCGTCGGATCGCTGGGAAATGATCTCGAGCACGTCCAGCATAGAGACCCCCTCCTCCCCGAGCAGATGGACAGCCCCTGCCACCAGCGCCCCTGCCGGACCGCTACCTGGAAGGCTGGCGAAGCTCACCGCCCGCCCGCTGAGCTCCCCTCCGGACAGATGGGTGCGTTGTTCGATCACTTGCGCCTTGAGCGCGAAGAAGATGCGCCGAAGGACCCGAGTGTCTGAGAAGTGCAGGTCGAAGAGCCGCGACACCCTCCGCGACATCCGGTCCAGCTGTGCACGGGGCAGCCCCAGGCCATCACCATGGAAGTGCTCGCGGATCTCCACGAACAGGACCCTCGCCAGGTCAAACTCGGCCCGGGTTGTCAGAGAAGGCAGTGCCCGGTCCTTCCGCAGGAGAAGGTCTCCGAAGAACCGCAGGGTGGAGGAATAGGAGGCTCCCATGGCTAGACTGAAGATGCTTCCCTCCATGTGCAAGTACATAGACTCCATCTCCGCGTCGAGGTATTCTTTCAGCCTGCGGGCGCGGGAGACGGGATTAGCGGATTGCTACGGTGATCTATATGGCGGCGGCGACAGGGGTCCCCTGCTAGTGCTCGGTGGGAAGAAGACGACTTACGACGTGATAGCCGCTTCTGCTCCCCCGCCACGGGCATCCGCGATCACCCCGAGCGGCAGGCCGGGGAGTCCACCCCCCTCGTCACCACTGCGACTGCCGAAGTCCACCTTGACGTCGCTCTCGCTGGCAACTGGGTCCGGTGACACGTCGCAGTCAGGGTCGAGATCGGGGTCCACCTCCGAGATGTCGTCTGCGAGCCCCGCCTCCCCGCCGGGCAAAATTTCCGAGACGCCGGGGGCTGCCTGCGACACTTCCGATCTCCCGTCCTCCTGGGACCACATAGGAGCCCGCTTCGCCGCCTGCTTCGCTTTGTAATGCAAGAGCTTTGTCTTCATCCGCTGCACCATCGATGCCTTCTGGAAGACATCCCCGCCCCTGGCACGGTCTGGGTCGAGCGTCGCCCCCTCCCCGGCCTCGTGCCGGCGACATGCTGTCAGGGCATGCCGGCCGTGGAACCCCACCATCCCCTGGACCCGCGCGGCAATCTCAGTCAGCACCGACATTGTCGTCTGTCGCAGCTGCTCCCCCGCTGCCGCTGAGGCATCCCCCACGATAATCACCTCCTCGGGAAGCCCGAGTGCCGCTGCATGCTTGGCATCCATGGTGCAAACATCCCCTCCGTCGTCGCTCATCTCACTCAGGTCCGACTGGGACCCCACGCTGGGCCGCTGCGCTCCGTCGCTGGCGCCCTTACTTCCATTTTCTGTGGCAGGGGCTGCCCTCGCACCCTCGGGGAGGAGGCCCACCTCCATCTTGGCCCAATTGGTGGTCTCACCCCTCACTGCAAGTGCACGGGCGATGCCCCCCATCTCGAACTGGCGAATCTCGACGGCTCGAAGGTTGTTTACCATCGTCGCAAGCGCGGGCGACGTCCAAGCCATTGCCGTCACACCCCCCTGGGTTGACCTAGCGACCTTGGCGGCCATGCGGTGGGGGTCCAGTTCGCACATACTGAGGCGCTGCACGAGCGGAGGAGTGAGGACGAGAAATATTTATGCCGTTCAGCGCTGCGTGCACGAAGAGTGCGGGGAGTGTCAGGAGAGGGGAAGGCGCACCTTCAGGTTCTTTGCGTATGCTCCAAATGCTGCGGCCACGCTCCTCTCAAGAAGGACAGCCACCTCCACACGGCGCGCTGCTGTCCCCAGGACGGCTCGCCCCATGATCTGCTGGGTCACTGTCCCAAGAAGCTGCAAGAGTTCCGCCAGCGACACACTGTATCGTTGGCCCCGCTCGGTCCCCACGGGTACAAACGTATCTGCCTCGATGTTGTTCCGGACCCATGTGCACAGCTTGACAGAGACACTCCCGACCCACGCACGCAGGGCCGGGCCGAACAGGGTCTCCAAGTCCATGACCTCGATCTCCCCCTCGTCGGCCACATCCTTCCTGCTCGAGACCTCATTGGCTTTCTCTGGGCTAGCCCTTCCGACCACTAGACCAGTGCTGGGGGGCTCCTCCACAGGGGTACTAGGGCAGTCATGCCGGCCAGCCGCCCCTGCCCCCAAGTCTGGTGGCCTGACACTGTCAAGCTTGACGCCCCCCTTCCCGCCCTGTAGCGCAGTGCTTGCGGGCTTCGGAATGCGTTTGATCATGCCACGCACACGAAGCTCCGAATGGAGGGCAATCATGGCGTCCTCAAGCGCCTGCACCGCTGCCGAGTACCCCGGCCCTGGGACCTCACCACTGCCGAAGATCTGCTCAAGCGCACTGGCCAGTACTGAGTAGCGGGTCGCGGACGCCGCCATGGCGATAGTGCTGTAGGCGCTGCTTGATGTCATTGCTGCAGCAACAATCACGTCGAGGGCTACAGCGTCCTTTGCGAGCGCAGCTGCGCTCGCAAGCGCCCTCACAGCATCTTCGAGACTTCGCTCCTGGTGCCCGAGGACGACTAGCATCTGCTGCCTCGCCGATCTCCGGACATGGACCTTCAGAGCGTCGTCGAACCCTGCTGGGGCTGGGTCCTGAATAAGTGCGAGGCCTGCAAGGCTCACCAGAGCCTTGACGCAGGGCGGGGCCTGGGCCGGAGCCGGCGGAAGCAACGAGAACAGGGAGTCGAGGACGGCTACCGTTCTCGATGCCAAGGTCACCATCAGCTCTTCCGCCATTTGGAGCTCCACCTTGTTCAGCATGTCGTTCTTCATTGCCCTGGCGACGGGTAGGAGGAGTCTCCGCAGAGACACCAGGAAGCCGGCCTCAACCTTCCACTTCCCAAGGGCCGTTCGGGCCAAACAAATCATGACGGCCTCGGCCCGGACTCGCAGGAACTCGGCGAGCTTGACGACGACGAACAGGAATGTCCCCGTAGGAACGTGCGAGGCACATGCGTAGGCGGCCTCGACGATCTCCTCCATGCCCCGTGAGCGAAACCCCGCTAGCGAGCTGTCGGGAAGTGGCTCTGACCCTGCAAGGGACTCCTGCTCCCCGCGACGGCCTCGGTTCGCAGCCCAGGCCCGCCACATGTCCCCCAGCGCAGATGCCACGGCCGTTGTCCGCTCGCGATAGCTCATGAGGGGGCCGAACGGGTCAGGACCACCCCCGCTCTGATATCCTGGGTGCTGCCCGAGCTCGACCAGGCACTCGACGGCTACCTCGAGGCTTGGGGGGGGTAGCTCGGTGTCCCCTGAACCCCCGCCCGCCAGGTCCCTAGCAGATCCCCCCGCTGAGAGTCTAGTTTCCACTCGTGCCATGGACGCCGCCCCTCCAGACTGTGCCAGGGTCACATGAGCGCGCCCCAGCAACACTGACCCACCATCCGCCTCGGTTGGCCCTGAGGCCAAGGCCATGCTTCCTAGGTCAGACGCGGGTCCTTTACCCAGCTCTTGGGCAATGGAGGCCACGCTGCTGTAGTTCGGGACCCTGTCCTTCACTTTACGCCCGTCAGGTCGGTACTTGGGTGTGCACCCTCCCTCCCCCGCGTCGCCGTCGACCACGTGGCGGTGGCGGACCTCGATGCAGAGCCGGTCGTCCTTGCTCGTGGTCACAACAGGGAAGGGCATGGCCTGGTGCCACTCGGGATCTCTGGAGTTCACCTCCACAGACGTGACGAACCCATGCCCCCCTGGCGGGTGCACCCCCCCCGGCCCCACGCAGTGTGCCGTGCGCGACAGGCCCTGACCGGCCCTTGGCGCGACGCTCACTACAGCGTACGCGTTCACTTGCTTCCCCCCCCCGCCCGCCTCAGGGCCGACGCAGCACCGGAGAAGGGATCCCAGCCCGCCACCGGCTGGCCTCGGGGGGTAGGGGACGCTGTGCGCAGCCACGACGCACGCCTGCACCGAGGCCTGGTAGTCGGGCACACCACGGAGTGCTGTAGCGATCTCTCGCAGGCGCAGCTGCTCCGCCTGCCTCCAAGCCCTGTACCCCGCCCCCGACACGAAATGATGCTTCGCCGGGGTCCCCTCCCCCCCCTCCCCGAGGTCCAGCGCGGCCAGCTGCCGCTCGTAGAGCCCAAGCAGGCCCCGGTTGGCCTCGAGGGCAGCGGGGACGGCCAGCTCGAACACCACGGCGGGGAGCCCCATGGCGCGACACGCCCACCGGGCCGTGGCGACCCTCGCCGGCAGGGTGGACGGGTCCAACCCGGGTGACAGGGGGCGGTCGCCACCCGCGCTGGCAGGCCCGGGGCCTGGCCCGAGCAGCCCTGGGGCCAGGATCGCACGGCAAAGAGCACGGAACCGGCGCTCAGCTTCGCGGCGCTCTCGGAAGGGCCCGTCGGCTTCGAGGCCTCTCGACGCCGCGGTAGGTGCGGCCAGAAACGGGTTCGTCCCCCCCTCCATGGCGCAGGCCGCGGGCGGGGCGCCGGCGCCAGCTCCTCTCGGTGGCTGACCCGCAAGGGACGCGAGGGACGTGCGGAGGGCGAGGGGCGAGTGGGCGTTAACGAGGTCCCCGAGCTCGTCCGCAGTCGCGCCGCCGGCGAACCTGCCGGACGTATCGATCCGAAGGGAGCGGCACCCTGCGGGAGGGTGACGCGGGGGACCTCCGCTTGCTCATGGGGAGACTGGGGAGCTTCCCTGGGGAAGGGGAGACGGGAGACGTGGGAACGCGGGGCCACCGCCGCGGGCGTGGAACCCTCGAGAGAGCAGATATGGTGCCCACGGCGTTCATCAAGGGAGAAGTACTCGGCTCACCATCGGGAGCAGTCGTCTCAACCAGCAGGCCGGCCGGGAAGCCGCCCTTCCTCTCGGGGTTTGACGAGCTCGGGAGAGGGGACTCTCCTCTGACGGAGAGGGGACTCTCCCTCACCATCCCACTCTATACTATTCTAGAGTAAAATAGCAAACGAAATCCCCTCCCACAAGCATAACTAACCCTTGGTTGCGAACATGTTCCCAAACGCGAGCGTCGCACAAGGGTCAGGGTTGTTTGGGCAGGGAGCCTCTCCAGTTGTAGGGCCTAACTGTTTCCACGACGGGACTCCCGTCGAAAGTTGGAGAGTCACATCGTCGTGATATGATCCCAGCGCAGTTTTGTGGAGAGCGAACATGAAGAAGAAAGCCAGGGAAGAAAGCCCACGGAAGAAAGCCACGAAGAAGGATGCCACCACTGCATCGTTGTCGCCCGCGCCGCGGAGGGGGGGGGCTCTGAAGGGAAGGAATGCCAGGCCCGGAGCTCCCCCGAGGCCCAGGCCGCAGGGGGTGCCCGCCAGTGCCCTCACCCCGGGGGAGCTGAAGTGCGTCATTGAGCTGCAGACCGCGGCGCGAGGGTGGCTGGGGCGCAGACGGGCGGCCCGCTTGAGGGGGGAGCGGGAGCGCGAGGTCGTGATGCAGGCCGAGATGGAGCAGCTCCGCCAGCAGGCCTGGCTGGCCCAGGTGCAGTACGAGCGGCGCAAGGCCGCGGAGGCGGCCAAGAAGAAGCAGGAGGAGGCTAGGAGGAAGCGGGAGGTGGAGCGCATAACCAACGCCATGCTTGACGCAGCCTTCGAGGGCGACGACAGTGCGATGCTCGCGTTGATGGAGGAGGCCGAGAAGTACGGCGTACGCCGGGTCGCTGAGACGCACGATGCCCATGGCAACACGGTCCTCAGCGAGGCAGCGGCGGGGGGCAGCCTCAGCACGGTCCAGCTGCTCCTGTCCAAGGGCGCCGATCCCAACTCGCGGGGAGAGTTCGAGCGGACACCCTTGTTCCGCGCGGCGTTTGCCGGGAACGGCCTCGTGATTGCTCCTCTTCTGGAGGCTGGGGCCGACCCGCGTCTCCCCAACAAGTTTGGGGAGCAGCCACAGCAGGTGGCCAGCAGTCCGCAGATCCGGGGGATGATCGACGCCTGGGACATCAGGAAGACAGATGCGCTTGTGGCGGCGTTCGCAGAGCGCAGGGCGGTCTTAGAGGCGCAGGAGAAGGCCCACGCGCTTGAGGAGATGGCGTCGGCTGAGGGGAACGTTGCTGTTGCACAGGAGCTCTACGACCGACTGCAGATGGCCCTGCGCAAGGCATTCCAGGAGCGGGAGCGCCTCATTGTCGAGTACGACACTGCAATAGTGGAGAATCGCCCGGAAGGCGTGAGAGACACCCTGCTCCGGGCCGTGGAGGACGCGGAGGGCAGGCTGGAAGTGGCCCGTGCTGAGGGGGCGAAGGCGGGCGAGGACCTGCAGGCGGCCAAACTGGCACTGAGGGAGAAGCAGCACACTGTGGGGGGAGATGACCAGCTTCCGGGGGTCCACATCGAGCTGCGGGAGCTCAACGATGTCTTGATGAAGGATGTCGGGGACAGGATGAGGGGTGATGGGCGATGGCCTCTTGTCGTGGACTGGTCGAGACAGAGCGGGGTGTTCCTCCGCTACGCCGACACCAACTACTTAAACGCCTTGTCCGTCTCGGACATGTCGCCAGACTCTCTCAGGAGAGCGCTGTTGGGCGCAATACGGTACGGAAAGCCCCTGGTGGTGGACTTCATGGACGCCGACATGTGGAGCTCCATGCCGAGGCTCTTCGGCGAAGTCAAGGGGGACCTGTGGCACGCACTGTTGTCAAAGGAGCTGCTCGCCGACGAGAGGTACATGGATCTAGTCAAGCCCGAGGACGGACAGGAGTACCAGCGGGCCTGCTTCTCCCCCGACAGGCTCAACGAGTTCAAGCTAGTCCTCCTCTCCAGTGCTCGGCACCCAAACGACGAGGCCCTCACCCAGATGTACCCGATATGGATCAAGGTGAGGGGGGGCTGAGTGTGAAAGATCGCGTCTGGGTCGGTGGGGAGCCTCACGCCGCCGGTCACGCGTTCCGAGCCGGCTGCATCGTTCGTTCTCTTGGACGTCAGTCTCTACACTAGCGCGTCCGCGAACCTAACGAGTTACGGCGACGCTGAACGGGAGCAGTAAATAAGGTCAACGCAAAACGGCGGTGGAATGGCGGCACGACTACACTCCCAATGCCATTCAGGGCAGATGATGTGCTTAGTAACTAAGCCTCCTACGTGTGGCTAGGTTCTCTGAAGGAGTTGGGAGGACGGGGAAGCAGCTCCGCCGACAAAAGAAGCTGACGGAGGGAGGGTGCACCGCCCTACTGGCCCCCGCCTCGGTTCCACTCCGGAGGGGCCTCCCACTGCGTGGTGCCCGTCTCTGGGTGGTGGTAGTAGGCATCCCCGGACTCGTGGTCGATGTACATCAGCCACCCGTTCGACCCCGCGACCGGGCCGTTGTTCGCTGTGCCGGCGCCCCCCTGAGGCATGCTCGCAGCCGCCTGGCCCTCTGCAGGTGGGAAGCCGCTGCCACCCGCGCCGCGCCCGCCTCCGAAGCCAGGCCCGCCCGGGCCACCGTACCCACCGCCATGCATGCCGCCGCCATAGCCCCCGAACATGGCCTCCTGCTGAGGCATGCCGTAACCACCATACCCGCTGTCAAAGCCCTGCGGGAGGCTGGGACAAGGGTCCCACTTCAGACTTTGGCGCGAGAGGTCAGGGGGGCGGCGCCAGTTGCGACGCCGTGGGCCGGCACTCTGGGCACGCGCACATCACGCGGGGCCTCGGGACACCCGCGAGGCCCTCCACAGGCACGAGGGACGGCACAGACACAACGGGAGGTAGCATGGACCGACGGGTCTCGTGCGAGGAAGGCGTGGGGGAGCGCACCATGCCGCGCCCCCCCCGCCCACCGAAACCACGTCCTCCGTAGCCGCGGTCGCCGTTCATCCCACCCGGTCCCCCGAAGCCGCGCCCGCCCCCGCCACCGTAGAACGGGTTGTTCCCAGGAGTCCTGAGCTCCTCATGGCCGTGGGCGAAGTTGCAGCGCTCAGCAAAGCGGCAATCTCCCGCCAGCCACCTGCGTTGACACTAAAACGGGTCATGGAGCCTCAGACGGCGCGGAAAGAGGCCTGAGGGGGGCAGGGACAGGACAAGAGGAGGTGAGGAGGGAGGCCGTGCGGGGAGGCGGCTCCTGGCGCTAGCGAAGCGGGGAGTCGCAAAGATCCAGGCGACCACCATATTGAGACGCTCTAAAACGATCGTTTCAGGGCGCGGGGATAGCAGACGCATGGCCAGCCAGGGCACCAGTGAAAAAGTTCGGAGGGCGAGTTGGAAGTTGGACGCCTCACGGGGCGCCCTTTCACAGACACCCCGATGTACAAATATCGTGCAGGTGCCCCTGGAGCGCCCCAAGCGAGTCATTACGAAGGGTCCCCAGCGCAGAGACGGCCAAAGCGGGGCCAGCGGGAGCTGGGTTACGAAAACGAAACTCTACAGCGGCGGAAGCAGGCGGGGAGGGCGACGACTTGCCTGCGGCACATCTTTGTCTTAGCGTTCTCGGCTGTCCCGCGGAATCCCCGACGCACGACTCCGTCGGGCCCCGGCCTGGGCCCTGCGTAAATAGAAAAAAAAGTAGCCGAGTTTTCACCGGCGCGTTTGTGGGTTCCCGGCGCTGCCTCTGAGCCCGGTTATATCGGCAGAGGATCGAAAAGACGATGGCTCGGGGCCCACCTTCGTCAAAGTTGTTAAAACGGTCCATCGTAACTCCCACCCAGGAGGAGCAAGAGATCCCGACCCCGCTGCGAGGTCTACCGTCACTCCGGCGTGGAATTGCTTCCGGAAGCGCTTTACGCTGGCGGTCGGGGCATCACTCACACTTGAACCTCTGGCAAAGCCGCACTTAACAGCGTTTTCCGCCGTGACGGACCTGGTGCGCATCTGTGCTCTGGTCCTCGCAATCGCGCCCCACACCCCTCCCCGCCGCCTCCCTCCGCCCGCAAGAGGGCACTACTAGAGCCCCGTTCGTCACACGTGCGTGAAAAGGTTCCCGCTGAGCGACTCCTCGAGCGCTTCTCCAACCCCTACCCCCCTGGGCGAGACCCCGGGGCGCTTTTAGTTGAGGATCTCGGCGATGACCGGTGCGGAGGCGACGCCGGCTTGCGGGCGACAGGACGCCGAGCCCCACCCCGTTGCGGATGCGGAGCACGAGATGTTGGACTGGGTCGACGAAGACAACAAGGTGCCGGGACCCCGCCACGGCCCCGCTCCCTTCCCCCCCCGACCCGCGGAGGGCCCGGGCGTGCCCGCCAGGACACCTCGCCCCTAGGGAACGCCCAACCGCTCGCGCCCATGCAGATCATTGGCACCGTCCTTCGCGGGAAGGCTCACGCCGAAGGACTGCGCCACCGAGCCGTGTACTGCCTGCTCTACAACCGGGAGGGCCGGCTCCTCCTCCAGGCGAGTCCCCGCCGGTGGCCGCACCGCGGCACCGCCCTTGTCCCTCCCTGGCCGCGTTCCCGCGAGGTTCTGCGACGAGCTTCTGGGTGCGACCGGCGCCAGTCCCCTATTCCCAGCGGTGCCACGAGGAGCTCGCCAGCCCGCGTGGGAACGGAATGCGTCACGCTCGGCCTGCCTCTGCAGAGGAGGTCCGAGAGGAAGAAGATCGGGCCGGGGCTGTGGGACCTCAGTGTCGCAGAGCACTTGAACGTGGGGGAGGGATACAGGGCCGCCGCCCAGAGGGGCCTGCGCGAGGAACTGGGGGTGTTGGCAGCCGTCACTCTCCCCCCACTCAACGATCCCCACCCCCACGAGGTTCGGGTGCCGTCACTGGGGGTCGTCGACCGCGAGTACGTGCAGTCCTTCGAGGTCAGGGAGTACGACGGGGAGGTATGCTTCGACACTGCCGAGGTGTCGGAGGTGAAGTGGGTCGACACGGGGGCGTTACTGCGCGATGTGGGGGCCCACCCCGAGCGGTACACGGAGTGGTTCCTCCGCGAGTTGGCCACGGTGCCGAGCTTGCGGGCAAGCATCTGAGGGGTCAACTTCCGGACGGGCGTTCAACACCTTGATGTCGGGACACACCCGGGCCTGCCGGGGCAGCGGTCACGCGGTGGTACCAAGACCGGTCCCCGTCACGGCGTCCCGGTTCGTGAGCTTAGCGATCTCCTTGATCGACTTGCCCTTGAAGGGGGCCGGGGTGCCGTTCTCCGGGAACTTCTCCGAGGAGATCATCCCATCCACCAGGCCGAAATCGGCCGCCTCCGCGGGGCCCATGTAGTTGTCGCGGTCCGTCGCCTCCTCGATCTCCTCCTCCGAGCGGCCCGTGAACTCCGCGAAGAAGCGGTTCACGACCTTCATGGACCGCGAGAGCTCAGTGGCGGTGATCTTGACCTCCTCAGACGACCCAGCGACGACACCGAATGGCTGGTTGATCATCACACGGGCATTCGGCATCATGAACCGGCGCCCCTTCGTGCCCGCCGCAAGGAGGAGGGCCGAGGTCCCGTTCACCTGGCCGAAGGCGATCGTTGAGATGGGGCACGAGATGCTCTTCATGATGTCCACAAGCGCGACGGCCGAGTACGTGGAGGCGCCCTGGCTGTTGATGTACATCCGGATCTCCCTCTTCGGGTCCGCCGCCTCGAGAGCGAGGAGGGTCGCTGTCACCCTCATGACCGTGTCGTCGCCGATGCGCTCCCCCACCACGATGATGCGGTTGCCCAGCATCACCTGATTGAACCCGAGGGGCGTGCCATCCGGCCGGGTGATCTGCGGCACCATGATCGGCGAGTCCGCGCGGCGGTCGCGGCAAAGGACGGCCCTCCTGCGACGAAACAGAACGTTGGGGCACCCATCAGCCCCGCATGGGGAGGGCGAGGCGTCGCCGTTGCAGCCCCTGCGAAGATCCCGGACATATGACCCGCCAGACCCGTAGCTTGCGGTATGAGACCTCTAACCGCACCGGAATGGGGCGGAATTGGACCCAGTGCGGGAGGCAAGTTAGCGCGTTCCTCTGGGAGGTGAGGGGCGCCACGGGCGCTTGCTGGGCTCTTCGACGCCCTCTCCCAGCTTTCAAGGACGGAACCGGGGATTATGACGCGGCATTTTTAGAGGAATCGGTTACGAAGCCGATTCGGAGACAGAGCGCGCTCCCAAAAGCCGGGGGTCACCCGATAACCTCTGCACAGTCCGAGGGAGGGGCCACACGCCGGCGTACCGGGGCACGGACATCTCTGCATCTCTCACCTATGCGCAATTTGCATCATCTTCGCGCCATCAGCCAGCACAACGGATCCCTTCACAGCTCGGGACATCACGGGGGCCGGGGTGGCACGGGATGAGGTGCTGGGAGCCTCCGCCCGGCAAGCGGGGGAGTATGCAGCGCGGGCCGACAAGCTCATTGCTGTATTTACGATTCTTGACGAACAATGGATGAGGTCCAGGTATGAAAGGGGGGAGGAAGGAGCTCGGGGCTAGTGCGTGTCTTTGTCAGAGGCAGTTTCCTGGCTGGCGGGGTCCCTCCCTCCCTGGCGGGATTCGCTTCAAGAAGCCGCAACTCCATCGACACACTGCCTCTCCAGTTGCGGTTGTGAGCACCAATCACTCTCGGGAAGTAAGGGAACTCGGCATTAGTTCGCTTCTTGCTGCTGGGGTAAAAGCACAGGAACATGTCCGCCGTCGCTCGTCCCGCGGCGGTGCGGATGCCCACTGCATCCACTCGTTTCGTGAGTCTACCCGTGCCTGGGCCAGTGGACGCAAGTCAAGCGCGTCTCCGCTTCCCTCGCGGTCCCTCACTTGGCCAAGGCGGCCCTTACTCACATCCCGGCTGCCGGATGGGACTCGGGCGGTCTCGTTTTCGCTCTCTCTGTCCCTATTCCAGCTGGCTCCCCCCGATGCCGCCCCTCGTTGACCTCCTCGGGGACATGTGCGCGAGGGAGGGACTCGCGTACCGTGCGTCTCCGTTCCTCCCAGCGCGTAGGCCTGTGGTGGGTTCTATCCCGCGTCATGCATCTTAAATATCACAGTTTATCCCGTGTGGCCCCGCTTTTGGGACGTTTCCCCGTCTGCGGGCTCTTGTGGGGGGCTCTCCTTGCCGAGTGAACACCAGTCGCTTCGTTAGCCGGCCGTGTTGAGCCGGTGACCGTTGATTTTTCCCGGGAAGCAACGGCCGGGTGTGACTCTTACAGAAGCTGTTCGTCCGCTGGCCCGTGCATCTCGGGGGGACCGCCGGGCTTCGCGTGTTGCGGCCCATTACGCGGACGAGGGCCCACTCCGTGCTCGGCTGCTGCTCGCAGGCCCCCAAGCCCATGGTCGCTGCCGGCGTGAGGGCCGCTGTCGCGAGGAACGTCACTGTGAAGGCCGCTGCCGGGGTGGAGAGCCAGGAGGTGCACGCCGTGCTCCGCTACGCGAGGGTGAGTTCCCCCAGGCCACAAGGGCTGCCCGCCCCTGTTCCAGGGACACGGACGTGAGGGCGCGGCGGTTTAGGTTATGGGGGGGTACATGACGTCGCCACCCCTGCGACTGCTACCCGCAGGGTTCCCCCAACAAGGTCCGCCGCGTGCTGGACCAGATCCGGGGTCGGTCGTATGAGGAGGCCCTCATGATCCTCGAGTACATGCCCTACCGTGCCTGCGAGCCCGTGCTCAAGTGCCTCGTGTCGGCTGCCGCCAACGCGAAGAACAACTTCGACATGAAGAAGTCGAGCCTCTACGTGTCCACCGCGTTCGCCGACATGGGTCCGAAGATGAAGCGCTACAGGTGCGGTGACCGCGGCAAGCCCCGCCCCTACCAGAAGCTCACGTCGCACATCACCATCAAGGTCGCCGAGCGCGAGGAGTTGAACTGAGCGGCCGTCGCACGTGGGGAGCGCTGGTGTAACGTCGGTATTAGATTGGCAATGTCACCTCGGTCGGTGGGCTGTCCTTCTGCCGCGCTTTAAAACACGCACAGACGCATGGGTCGAGGGACTAGCGCAGCCCCCGGCCTGAACGTTCAGGCATGGAGGCCGCCCCCGGGGGCGTATATGGCCTGGGGGGGTCGGTGCGCCGACGCGAGGTGCTCGACCTCCTCCGTCTTCCGCGGAAAGCTTGCCCCGTTCGTCTTGCTCTTCTCACTGCTCTCAAGAGTCTCGGGCTCGTTCGGGGAGGTGTGTGCAGCGGGGACCTTCTCCCCCCCCTCCGCGCCTGATGCGTCCCCCTCCTGGCCCTCAGTTCCACCGGGAGAGTCCCGCGCGATCGCCGGCCCCCCGGGCTCAAACGATCCCGGGGTGGGACGGGCCACGACATGGCCCGCAGCCAGTGGGAATTGGGACCACGGTGTCATCCCCGGTCCGAAGGGGCCGAACGGAGGGATCATACCCATGTGGGGCATGGAGAAGGGAAGAGGGGTGTGCTGGGGGAACTGCCCGCTCATTGGGGGGTGCTCCGCCGAGCCGAACCTCCCCAGCGGCGGCTGCCACTGCTGCCACACTGCCCTCCAGTGGTGCCAGTGGGCCGCGGCGTCCCCGTTCTGGCCCTCCTCTCCGCCTTTGCCCACCCGATTCGGGTCGCCCTCGTCACCCTCGTTTCCTTGCTCCTCCTCTGTCACCGCTGCTAAAAGGTCCAGCAGGCCGTTCTTCGCCCCCCCCTCAGGCCCCTCCCCCTGCCCCGCCGAGTTCGCCCCGTCCCCGAGCCCCAGGTACCCGGGGCCAGCGGGGCCCCAGCCCCCTGGCGCGCTGCACCCCGCCTCATCGCCGTCGCCGCCCGCGCCATCGGCGTACGCGCTCGCGCTGCTCTTCGTCAAAGCCCCCCGGCGACCCACGCGTCCCGCCTTCCGCTTCCGGCCGGCCAACCCGGCTGCCGCGGGGCGGGAGATGGCCGCGGTGACGGGCGCCTGTCCCCCCCACGCGTCCACGGGGCCGGACGTGGCCCCGCCGGGAGCAACGGCCCCCATGCCCGGGAAGGGGGACGAGCTCGGGGTGGCCGTCGATGCCTGCGCCTTCTTCAGCCATGCCCGGTACTTCTGGAGGTGGGAGGCAACGTTCTCCCGCGTCATCCCCGGGACGTTCATTATCTTGAGGATGGCCTTGGGGACCGCCCTGGCCATCCCTAACTGGTGCAGCGCGTCGAGGAACTGCCTGTGGAGCTCAGGTGTCCACGTCAGGCGCCTCCGCTTGGTGTCCCCCGGGCCCTGCCCCCTCCGCGCCTCCTCCACGATCCCGTCCTCGGCCTTCCTCGCCCCGTCCCCGCGGTTCGCCGAGCCGTCCAGGGATCCCCGACGCAGCGCAGAACGCCGGGGTCCAAGCTCCTCCACCGCCCCAGCCCCAGCCCCGCCCGCCGCCGAGCGCCCGCCACGCCCAGTGGTGGTGCCCGGCGAATCCTTCTTGGACAGCGTGGAATCGTCCTCGCGGTCGGCCCCGGAGGACCGCCGAGACCGCGTGCGCGTGGCCATGTCGGTCACATGCACAGACTGCATTGTGGTCGTCGCCGGGGGGAAGGCGGCGTCCTCCTCGGCGACGACGGCCTTGGTCCCTGGGGCAGCCGGCGCCCGGTTGCCAACCCCTTGAATTAATGTGGCCTCTTCGGGCGACATTTCAGACCGCACCTGTGGTCTCTGCGGCGGGAAACGCGGGTAAACCAACGGGGGGTGCTTTACGCAGAGAGGCACGCATCGAAACGACCCCAGGAGATAGCCCGCGGGCCGGCTGCCCGGAGCCATGAGTCTAGGGACGACCGTGAAAATTCCGCACCGGGTGTGAAAAAGGAGACGCCATCGCGGGGCCGCTTGCACAGTGACCATAGAAACCATCTCCGTGCCAAAGGGCGTCCCACGGGGAGCTAATCGGAGAAAATCGAGAAGGCCCCAGTCTTCGTGGCTCGCAGACGCCCTGGCCCACAAGGCGGATTCACCTGAGATTTGTCGTGTTTACCGCGCCTCTGGCCCCGAATCTGGGCTTTTCTCGGGAATGTTAAAGCTTCGGTCCCCCAACTGCGCGGGGGAAGTGGACGGAGGAAGCCAGTTCGCGGCCTTGAAAAAGGAGAGGGAAGGAACATTCCCTGGCCCTGAACCGCATGCACGCGACACATATCAGGTGCTTCCAGGCCATGGCGCCGCACGAATCAAGATATAGGCGGAGGCGTTGGGTGAGCGGCCACATATCGCCCATAGACCCCGCAAGGGGGGTCGGGAAGGAAGCAAGGGGGGTGCAGGTGGAGGGGCGAGAACTGCGCCCGCTACGAGACATACGGGAGAAACGTGGAGCGCCAATGGATTAGCGTGCCTTTATGAAGCGGAAGCAAACGACGTGACCGGACAAAGAGAGTACTCGGGTCCCGAGGAGCCCCAGCGACCCGCCGCGAGATCCCAGCCCTCTCGGCACGAACCCCCGCCAGCGCGGGCACGAATGGACGCAGGGATAAGCGGGGGCGCTCTGCGATGGCATAATTAGCACTACTCGACGAGGCCCATCGAGTTCCGATTGCGCGGCCGGTGACCCGGAGACGTACTTTGTTCGTTGCAGATGGAGAAGCAGACGGACGGAGAAGCAGACGGACGTCTGCGTGGGACTATAGAGCCTTCACCGTCTTCTCTTTATGGGAAACGTTGCTCGTCGCGGCTGTACTTGATAGAGATACCAAACATGGGCATCCTCTGCCGCACTGCGTCAGGGGGGTGGAAACGACTTCCGACAGATAGCGACGGATGGGCAACCTGCCCCTGGGGCTCTTCAGATCCGACGTGCGGCGGCGCAGGTTGACCCTAGCGACGACGCCAGCAACGGGGGGGGCGGCGTGATCGTCCTCGATGCCCGGAGCAAACTCTCGGGGGTGCTTACCAACGCGAAGAGGGCCGCCTACTCTGCACTCTCGCCGAGTCCCTTGCGCGCAAACTCGCAACAGGGTGATATCCCTGCGCGTCAGATTGCTGCGATGGCGAACGCATTAGTGCCCCCCCCCCGCCACGTCCCGCACCTCCACAACCCAAGTCCTGGTGTCGGAACAGGCACGGTGACCCGGGCGGGGACCCGGGCGGGGACCCGGGCGGGGACCCGGGCGGGGACGCGGGCGGGGACCCGGGAGGGGACGCGGGCGGGGACCCGGGCAGGGACCCGGGCGCGGCGCATCGTGAGCACCTCAGCAAGGGACTCGACCGTGGCGCCTGTGGCCCAGAAGGTGTCCAAACGGGCCCTTGTTCTCGGCCTCTGCGGCTGCGGCCTGTGTGGGGACGTGCCTGCCGCCATCGCGGCCGCGCGGGAGCGGGGCGGGTGGGCCGACCGCCGCTTTGCCCAGGCAATGGAAACGGAGATGAGATCGTACGAGAGCGCCGTCGCCCCACTCAAGGAGGAGCTCTTTAGGCCCGTGCGGTCCTTGAGGCCGGCGGGCAACGTCCGGCCGCTCCGGATCCTCGAACTTGGCGTAGGTGGGTGCCCCCCAAAAAAACGCAGGAAAGCCCCGAGAAGGCCGCCGGGCATCCCCGGAGATCCCCCGCACGCCCTTCCAACGCAGGGACCGGTCCGAACCTCGCCTACTACGGGGGGGGCGTGGAGGTGATCGGGGTGGACCCGAACCCCGCGATGTTCCCGTTCCTTGAGCGGCGTGCCGCGAAGGAGGGCTGCCCCGTCCGCCCTGTCCTGGGGCGGGCCGAGGCGCTCCCCGTCGACACCGGCAGCGTCGACGTCGTGGTGGGCACCCTCACCATGTGCTCCGTGGACGATGTATTGGGCAGCCTGAGGGAAATTCAGCGAGTGCTGCGCCCAGGGGGGAAGTATCTATTCAGTGAGTCGCCGCCGCGACAGGAACCGCTGCCGCTGCCACCACCGCCATCGCCAGTGGGCAAGGCCCTCATGCCGTGGCCTGCTGTGCCCGCAGTTGAGCACGTCAGGGCACGGACAACGGGGCTGGCATTCGCCCAAGCAGTACTTGAGCCCCTCCAGGTTGCCGCGGCCGACGGCTGCCACCTCACCCGGGAGACGGGTAAGACAATACAAGCGGCCGGATTCAAGTCGGTCGAGCTGAGGGAGATGACGTTGCCGGTTTTCCCACTCATTTCGCCGCACGTCGTGGGTGTAGCGATGCGTTGAGCCGGGCACTGCAGATTGTACACGGTCCCCAGGCGTCCCTTCGCGGGCCGCTATTCAATGACTACCGCGCCCCGTCGCCCGGGGTCGATAACGCGAGTGCCTTCATGTGATCCACGAGCAAGCGCTGCAGCCCCCGCGGGTTGTCAACGTGGAGCCAGTGGCCAGCCTTCGGGAGGAGGTGCATGTGCGTCGTCCCTGTTTCCCCCATCGCGGCCTTTGACTCGGCCGCGACACGCTCCATGGAGGCCGCGTCGTGCGGCGTCCACCGGTCGGACAGCTCTGCACGCACCACGTGCACCTCGACGCCCTGGGGGGGAAGGGCCAGGATGTCCCAGTACTCGGACGCCCGGTAGTCCGCGTACATCGCGGCCGCCCCGGCGATGTTGAAACCGAACCGTAGAAGGCTACTCTGCGGTATCTGCACCAAGCTCGACCCCAGCCACGCTGCCAAGTCCTGGCCGAGGCCTAGGGTCCCAGTCAGGTGCTCTATGAGCTCCTTCCGGCTGGCGGTGGGCATCGGCACGTCCTTGAGGACCTTGAGGACCTGGTCCACGCCCCTCCTGGACATATCCCGGCTAACTCTTCCCGGGATGGAATCCAGGATCCATACCTGCGTGTGGGGGGGGAACAGCGCGTGCCGGACCGTCCCCACCTGGGGGACGCTGCGCCCCCCCTCGGCCAGCCGTGCCGCGCTGTACGCACCTGCCTGGGCTTCCCGTGGACGCTCATCTGCCGCAGGTGCTCGTCCCCGCCGTCCACCTCGGCGTCCTTGATCGCCTGCAGCACCTCCATCACGACCTTGCCCCCCAGACTGTGCCCGGCCAGCAGGGACACCCGGGCCCCCTTCTCCGCCATCTCCCGCTGCATCAGCCGGATGACGTCCCCCGCCGCCGCGCGCACCGTGTGCGGGGCTGGGAACCCGGGCACCCCGGCCGTCTCCCCGTGGTTTCGCAGGTCGGGCAACACGATACGCCACGTCCTCCCCGTCTCGTCTGCCGCCATTTGCGCCAGCTGCCGTGCAAAGGTGCGCAGGTTCTTGCCCTGCGGGGGCGGGGGCGGGGAAGAGGGGAAAGGGCGGTCATCCGCCGCCCCGCACGGGTTCCCGCACGAGAGTGTGCGTAGAGAGTGCGTATCCAGCGGGAGCGAGAGTCTGGCCCGGACAGTGCCGTGCCCGGGCCGCCCGCCCCGGACCCCCACCCTCGGCAACCCCTCCCCTGCTCACCTGTCCCAGGAGCCCGTGCAGGATCATGCAGTTGAGCGGGGGGGCCTCCACCGCGGAAAGCCCCGTGGGAGACGGCGATGCCTCCACCTCGAGCGTTGCAAGATACCCCGAGGTGCTCGAGGCAAGCCCGCGACTCTGAAGTGCCCCACACACCTGCAGGGCAGTGGTCCCTGGCGGTGAGGTGGGGGTTGGAGTAAGTCCATCCAGCGTGGACGTAGTGCTATAGTGGTCATGGAGCTCGAAAAGCAGCACGATGAGGGATTTCGATCAAAAAAGCGCCGTCAGCGACTGTGAATTACTGCCGGCGACTGTCGATGACGATCATCGCCCCCGCTTTTGGGGTGGGGTCCATGCTCACCTCGCGCAACCGGGGCCAATGCCCAACGGTTCTCAGCATTCTCTCAACTGCGAGCGCAATCCTGATATTCCACCCCGGGAGACTCACGGGATGGGCACTGCGCTTACGCGGCAGCCCCCGTTGAAAGGAGGAGTGGGCCCGGCCCGGGCCCTCCCGTGTAGGAATCTCCCCGCGTGGTGTGACACCGCCCACCGCGTCCCGCCTCTTGCCCCGCCAGCCCCTAGCGCCTGCTACTGGTAGAGGGGCTCTGAGAGAGAGCGCCGGGACAACAGACACTAGAAGGTGGGAGGGGCCAAGCTGGTGCACCCGTGCGCACCCGCCAACCTCTGCCCCCAGCTCTTTGACCTTCTGTGAGGCTCTCCATTTAGCCTCATCCCCGTATTCTGATTTCGTGGCAGGCTTTTATCGATAAGAAACGCCTAAGATCCAGTTCTGGCGCAAAACACGCCGTGCGCGCACCCATTCGCACCCCAGATCCCGCACGCCCCGCCAAGCTTTCCCTCGCCGTTGTGTGCGTGGTTTTCATCGATCCGGCGGGGACGAGGACGATGGGGATGGAAGGGCGTGGCAAGAGCCCCGAAAGGCAACGGTATGACCCACGCGCGCCTGGGGGCGTGGCCGGGAATGGAGGTGAGACCCCCTCCCCCACGAGTGACGTTGCGGCGGGGAAGGGTCCAGGCGGGACTGCGCCGGGCCATCCCAGAGTAGCGTGACGAAGCCTGCGAAAGCAGTCGCTGCACCGGTGGGGGGGGGGGGTTATGGGGCGTGGTGCGGTTCGGGGGCGGGGTCGAGTGGACTCCTGGGAGCTGCCCGGCTGCTCGTGTTCATGTACTTCTGGAGCTCGTCGGCCCTCTCGGAGAACTGCGGGGGAAAGGAGCGCGCCGTGGGGATGAAAGGCGGTCCCCCCATCACCGCGCCGGTGACGCGGGCAGGGGTCTCCCCACGCGTGCCAGCGGGAAGGTGGCTCACCGGAACTCCCGCTTCTCCCGCTCTACGCAGGGAGTGTGGATCATCGGGGCCGGGGCCGGAACATTGTGCCCGATGATATGCGCGGCATGCACTCCGCGTCCCAGCAGCCTGGGCGCCAGGCCGGAGGGCACCACCCCTCCTACCCACAGCACCAGCACCGTCGCCGGGAGCCGCCGGTACGGGAGGAAGGGACGGGCAGCCCCGCTGATCTGCATCCGCCCTTGGGGCCGTCCCAGCACCAGCCGCTCCCCAGCGGGGCTGGCACGGGGTCAGGGAGCGGCGCCGCCCCCTCCCCCGCCAAGCCGACCGTTATCTCCACCAACCGCGGGTTCGGAGTCGGCATAGCCTTGCGGCGCTCAGGCGCAGGGCCCACCAAGCTGGGCGCACCCGCGCCGGTGGGGCCTAGCGGGGGTGCCCAGGGCGGCCATCGTGGCGCGCAGGCCGCCGGGGAGGACGCCCGTCACAAGCCGCCGCCGGCATCGGCCGAGGCGGGGGCCGCTGGGCCTGGGGGAAGGGCTTCAGGGCCCGTCGTGGACGCCGGCCCCCCACCTCCCCCCGGTCCGCTGCCGCCATCGACGAGGACCGCTCCCTCCAGCGCAACGGCGCACGATCCCGCGCAGCAGGGGAGGGATAGGGAGGGAGCGGCGATAGCGGAAGCAGGGGGCGGGGGGAGGAGGCCGGAGAGGTCTCAGTCGAGGGG
>Ga0181583_10000075_pt1 | contig 60196 bp, 47 predicted proteins | sample 071ome_31_FD_132461 | JGI IMG/M metagenome (GOLD analysis project Ga0181583, IMG submission 132461) | Coastal salt marsh microbial communities from the Groves Creek Marsh, Skidaway Island, Georgia - 071405CT metaG (megahit assembly) | ecosystem: Environmental > Aquatic > Marine > Intertidal... | reverse complement strand
TCTTTGAACATGGTTATCCTCGAAAAACCAGAACTCAACTTTGCAATACTATCAATCAGTTAAGCAAGTTCTTTCGTAATCAAGAACTACCGGTGATCTGGGTTAGACAGGAGTATTTAAAGGACTACAGCGATGCTCCACCAAGACTGAAGCAACAAGAAAACATCATTACCGTGAAAGGTGAAAGAGGTAGTCAGATTCTGAGTGAGCTAAACGTCAGTCCAAACGACATTCAAATTGTTAAAAAGAGATTTAGTGCCTTCTTTCAAACGCAGCTTGATTCCATCCTTCAGGATCTAAAAGTGAATACACTCATCATAGCAGGTGCCAACACCCATGCCTGCGTACTCTCTACTGTACAGGACGCTTACAACAGGGACTATCAATTGATTCTGGTCCCGCAGGCGGTGCAGTCTCACGATCCTTTCCTGCACAGTCAGGCGTGGGCACTAATGACCAGATACATGGCCCAGTCGGTTTCGCTGAACCAGCTTGAAGGTTCAGACTCCACTCAAAATCACAGAACAATCGATGATCTTGTTTCACCTGAGCTTCGCAACAAGAGAAAAGAAGATCAAATCGTAGAGGACCAACCCGAAAAGGCTGCCCATCCAAACCCGCATAATCCAGTCAAACTAATTGAGCCGGCTCACAACAACCCCGACCCCGCCAAAGACAAAGCCCAAACCTCATCCTCCCAAAACTACATCATTCACACAGCAGGAGTCGAAGACGCTCAGACCATCTATAACCTGATTTACGAGCTAAGCGAGTTTGAAAAACTTGCCCATGCGATGAAATCCAGTCCTGACTCCATCATCAAAAACATGCAAAGAGGATTGATTCATTGTCTCCTTTGCAAAGTGGAAGGGGAGATTGTTGGGTTCGCGCTTTACTTTTTTAACTATTCAACATTTGAAGGTCGTCCCGGACTCTATCTTGAAGATCTCTACGTGAAACCTCAGTTTCGATCACAGGGACTGGGAAAAGCGCTCCTGTTAAAACTCATGTCCATAGCAAAATCCATGGATTGCGCCAGAATGGAGTGGGTAGTCCTCGACTGGAATCAATCTGCCCGCGACTTTTACAAGTCACTGGGTGCTATAGAAATGACCGACTGGATTTTGACCAGAATGACTGATGAAGCTATTGAGCAGTGTATAAGCCGCCATAGCGACGGGACTTCGCCAGAGCCTGAAGAATCCTCGATCGAAGAGTAGAGTCCATCGCCAACTCCTCCATAGCCTGTTCAATTTCCTTGACCTCAAACTTGTCGAGCAGGGCCACACTATCCCAACGGGCATCCTCATCAGCTTTCACTTCCAGATCATAAACGATTTTTTCCAGATAGCGCATTGCTTCATAGACAGGAGTATTGGAGACACCAGCAAAAGGATCCCTGGCATTCACCAGAAAGTAGCGGACGGCCTTGATACTATTTTCTAGAATTTCAGGGACTTCATGCTCTTTGGGCACAAACCATTTTCCTAGTTCAAAAGTGTAGGCTAGAACTCCGAAATCCGCATACAGGCGATCATCAAACCCACCAGCTGCGGGATAAAGACCAGAGATTTGCATCGGTTTATAACCCATGATCTTGCCCATCTCCTTACCGTATTTAGCAAAAGTGGCATGATCTTTGGACTGGATCTTGTCCGTATAACCCCAGGGCCAAATGACAAGCTCGGAGTAACTGTGAAAACTGATCGCTCCGGTGAAATTGTGTTTCTGAGCTAAAGACACAATCAGCTGATTTTCGACCTCGGATTCAGCATGTGGACCCATGTAAGTGTCCGATCCCGGCCAGGAGCTGGCACCAATCAGTCCCCACTTGTAATCATAGTTTCGATTGTTGTCCACGCCAACATATCTGGAGTCTTCCGTAGGCTTTCGATTCTTGCGCCACATCTTGTACTTTTCACGGGAATAAACAGCGCCGTCAGGATTGAGCATTGGAATAATCACGATATTCGTAGTGTCGATCAGATTTCTTGTCTGCTCATCTCTTTCATACTTTTGCAGCAACTCCTTGATAATAGCCAATGGAACTTCTACAGATATCCACTCACGGGAGTGATGGGAGCCCATGAAAAAGAAGCTTTTTTCAGCTTCAGGATTTCCCAGATGAGCCACATAGATATTGCGTCCTTCATAACTCTTCGCTCCCACTTCCAGGCGAAAAATATCGCTGTATTGGGACTCGTAAGACTTGAGAACAGTCTCCATTTCCTCATAGGTATGATAAATCCCCAAGTCACTATCATTGGAAAGCTCGGGGAACATGGAGTTCACATCTTCGGCCACCACTTCCTGAGCTTCAAATAAAGCCATCTTGGAGTGCTGATGTTTTCTGAATGCCTCACGAGCTTCATCATTCATCAGATAATGCAGATGCTCCTTACTCCCGCCCATACAGGAATAATCCAGACCCAGTTTTGCCAGGATCTTCCTGGAGATTGGGGTATTGGGTACCTTGACCAGTGAATCTTTGGCGGAATTAACTGCAGGCCACATGAGTGACGAGGCCAGAAATAAGGAGGCTAATTTGTACTTCATTCTATTCATCCCTTATATTACTATGCATTCAGTAGCGAGGCGCAATTTTACCCTGAACCAACCACTGCTGTACAAGTTTAATGGAAACCAATTTTCTGTCCAGAGTCAAAAGACATTCTTTTTCTTTCAAGGAGCAATTGATTGAGCCCGACTGTTTCCATCCTCTTGCCCCAAGGGAGATCCACCGAAAGCTTCATCTTGTTCAATTGACTCATCTCGATTTTAAATCCAGAGTCTGCCCTGGTGAGATTGTAGTTCATACCTTAGCTTTAGATTTAATCGAACAATTCTTCAAGACTGCTTTTGAGATTGGGTTTCCGATACATTCGGTGATTCCACTGCATCACAAACCTTTCAATAGCGAAGAGTATTGGTCTGACGACATCAGCATGGAGTTAAACAATTCATCCGGATTTAATTATCGAAAAAAGACTCACAAGGACGAGTTAAGTCCTCATGCCCTTGGACTCGCTTTTGACATCAATCCAGTACTCAATCCCTTTCTGGTCTCACATAGAGTCTATCCGCAAAATGGTTCGTATGACCCCGAGCAGCCAGGAACTCTCACACAAGGTCATCCTTTGGTCGAACTTTGTTTGAATCAGGGTTGGAAATGGGGTGGACACTTTGTAGAGTGTAAAGACTATCATCACTTTGAAAAGGAATCATATCTTGGCTATACGCCTGAAAGTTAATGATCAGTGGCACAGCATAGATGTAAAGGATAATAAATTCCTGTTGTGGGCATTGCGAGAGAATCTTGGTGTTCTGGGACCCAAGTTTGGTTGTGGTAAAGGTCTGTGCGGCTCCTGCACTGTCTTATTTGATGGCCAGCCACTAAGATCCTGTATCACATTGGCGAGAAGTCTGGATGGAAAGGAAATCACTACCATTGAAGGTGTTGGAAGTCCTTCTGATTTACACCCCGTTCAGCAAGCCTGGCTCGACATTGATGTACCCCAGTGTGGATATTGTCAGGGTGGTCAGATTCTTCATGCCATATCTCTACTCGAAAAAATTCCAGATCCCAATGAGGATGAGATTGACGCTCATATGGGAAATCTCATTTGCCGTTGTGGAACATATGCGAGAATCAAAAAAGCAATCCAGCTCGCAGCCAAACGAATGAATCAACACTCCCCTGAAGTCGAGGTGAAGCAATGATTCGACGTGATTTTATCAAGCTAGCAGGATTGAGTTTTAGCGGTCTGGTCTTTGGTCTGCCTGTTCATGCTAGTGTTCAAGAACCGAATCTTGAGATTGTTCCTTTCTTCTCATTATCCAGTGAAGGAGAAGTCCAGGTTTTTGTTCCCAAGTCCGAGATGGGTCAGGGGATTCACACCTCTCTGGCGACAATTCTCCTTGAAGAACTCAACATGAGTGTAGAGAACGCCACAGTATACCCGGCAATGGCAGAATACCGTTATGGCGTGATGCTCACAGGTGGATCACTCTCGATTGTCACTTGCTGGACCAAGTTTTCTCGTATAGGTGCGCAGATCAGAGAACTTTTTCTAGAGGCTGTCTCTGTATATAAAAGAGTTCCTAAAGGGGAGTGCAGACTCCAGGATGGAGTGGCTTATGCCAGGGATGAGGCCGTCTCTTTCAAGGAATTGATTCCTATTCTAAAAGAACTTCCCCTTCCCGGGAGTGCCAAACCCAAACCAGAGAAAGAACACCAGTTCATTGGCAAAAGGATTGCCAGAATCGATACCCTCGCCAAAATTACCGGAGCACCCATTTTCGGTATTGATGTTCGAATAGAAAATCAGGTCTTTGCCAGTCTGATCAGGCCTCCGGATTATCAGGCCAAGCTACTTTCCTGGAAGGCCCCTGAAAATCTTCCCGACGACATTCTGAAAATTGTGAAAATCAAGAATAAGCTGGCAGTTCTCTCGACAAGTATTCAAAGCGCTATGGAGTATCGCCCACAAGTTGATGTGAAATGGAGCGAGATCGACGAGTCTGCCAGCCTCAGTACTGAATCACTTCATGAGAAACTTAGACAAACTGCCAAACAGGATTACGGGGTTGCCCAAAGCCTGGGGGAAGGCTCGGATCCAAAACAGGAGAACTTCTTCGCGGATTATTATCTGCCTTATCAGGCGCACGTCACATTGGAAGTTCAGAATTGCACAGTAAAAGCCACAAGAAGAAAGGTAGAAATCTGGGCTCCTTGTCAGGTTCCACTATGGGCCAAAAAGACTGTTCAGGATTACATGGGTTTGACTGCCGATTCAGTAAAGTTTCATGTCACTTTTATTGGAGGAGGCTTCGGGCGCAGACTTGAGCGAGACTACATCATGGAAGCTCTGGAAGTCGCCTTGCAATGGGATGGTCCGGTACAGTTAATCTGGGACAGGGAAGAAGACATGAAAAATGACGCCTTTCGTCCCTGTTCCCTGCATCGTATGGGCGCGAAGATCGAAAAGAACGAAGTACTCTCCTTTTCACACCACCTGATTGCTCCATCCATATTGAGCTCGAAATTTGGTAGCGGTTCCACCGTGGCTCTGGGCTTTGATCCATCGGCTCTGGAAGGTGGCTGGAAATTTCCCTATAACTTCAAAAATCAGGAAGTTCGCTATAGTGACTTTCCCACGAATATTCCAGTAGGCTGGTGGAGAAGTGTCTTTGATTCACAAAACGCCTTTGCCAAAGAGTGTTTTATCGATGAACTGGCCATTCAATGTGACCTTGACCCAGTTGAGTTTCGCCTTCAGAATCTTCCTGGATCAAGCCGTGAAGCAGGTCTTCTACTAGAAATGAAAAAGAAGATCGAATCTCAAGAACTCATTACCAATCCCATCGGACTGGCGGTTCACAAATCCTTTGGTTCCTATATAGGAGCTATCTGTGAACTACGCAACAGACGAGATGGAATCAAGATTCACAAGTATCATATTTTTGTGGATTGTGGTCGCTACGTTAATCCAGATACCATCGAAGCCCAGGCTCAGGGAAGTGTGGTCTGGGGATTAAGCTCCGTTAAATCTGGAATTGAAATTGAAAAGGACAGAATCCTCAATACTAATTTCCATGATTACCCTGTACTCCAAATGGGTGAAATGCCTGAAGTGGAGGTCCATATTCTGGATACTAAAGAGGACCCCGGAGGAATAGGCGAGCCTGTCGTTCCGGTGATCGCTCCTGCCTTGATGAATGCTTACGCAAGGCTCACCCATCAAAGGATTCGGGAACTTCCTTTTTGGCCCTTTGTCATCTGAATTTCCATAGATTTATGCTATAGTACCGCCCACCTGGATCATTAGTGAAAACAGCTTGGGAAATTCTATGAAAGTGAAAGTCTGGGGATGCCGCGGAAGTATAGCCATCAGTTCGCCTGATTGTGCTAAATATGGCGGAAATACAACCTGTTTTGAAATTCAAAGTGATTGTATTCCAAAGAGCTCCAAACTTATGATTGATGCAGGAACGGGTTTTGTGCCAGCCGGATACAACTACCTTCCTCAAATCAAGGACGGATTGAATTACCAGCTCTTCTTTACCCATTATCATTGGGACCACATTATGGGGCTCACTCTGGCTCCGCCAACTTTTGTGGACGAAATTCCCATCAATCTCTATGGACCACAGGATGAAAATGTGGAAGTGGAGGATATGCTTGCCTATCTATTGCAAAGGCCTTACTTTCCAGTGGATTCCAAGCGCATTACTCACAGGATGAATTTTCGCTCTTTTCTGGATTTGGATGTTCATGTGATTCTGGTACACCCTGAGGGTGGATTTGATGTCATGGAAATCGATAAATACAGAAGGCAGCTGGAGGATGACAAGGGTTTACTGATCAACTCCCGCTACTTTCGCAAGGAAGAATGCCTGATTATCAAGATGGCCAAAGCGAATCACGCCAATACAACCTGTATCAGCTACCGCTTTGAAGAAAATCCAACTGGTAAGGTTTTTGTATTGCTAACTGATCATGAAGATACAGCAGGAATCAGCAAGGATTTAAAGGATCATCTTAAGGGTGCTGACCTGGCCGTGATTGATGCTCAATATGATGCCAGAAAGTATCAGACAACTACCGCAAATTTTGGTCATGGCACACCAGAAGGAGTCATCAGACTGGCTTTGGCATCTGCAGTGAAAAAAGTAGGTATTACTCATCACGATCCAATGGCTACCGACGAGTATCTCGAAAAAACCATTTTCAAAGAAGCAGTACAAGCCCTCGAAAAGTACAGCAAGGACAGTGATTTTTTAGGAATCCACAATCTTGAAGACACCAATCTCAAGAAGTCAGATCTCTTCCTTTGCAAAGATTACGACCTTTACGAGATATAAACCGATCCTCCGCCACCAGGGCCAGGCAGTTCAACAACAACGCCTGAATGCTTATTCTTGTAGCTTTCCATCTCTTCGGGCTCGTATAGATGGAAAACACCCGGCGTTAAACCAAGTTTGATTTGTTTAGCTTCTTCGACTATAAGATTCATACCCCCGGTGAAGGGAGCAATGGCAAGGACTTAAGGCATCTGCTTTTCTCTGGAAGCAGTCACTGAAATCTACAGGCTCAACGGGATTGCTTCTCAAGTCCAAACAGGAACCATTGATTCGGCAACATGAATCGATGAACTTTGTATCGGGGGACGCCGTAGTTGATTTCCCTCTGATCAAGGTCAATCGACAAGCGGCCTGGAAGTTCTTTGGGATAAGATACGCTGGAGCGGATATCAGGGGCATTGGTTGAATAAACGGATTGCATTACATTATGCTCGAAATCAATAACATTGGAAGCCACTACCAGTCCCTTGGGATTAACCAACAAGCAAATGAATGGCTGCCCGAAAATATGTTGGCGCAATGTTCTGATGTCTACCATACCCAAAAGGGATGATTCTGGCTTGTCCAGAGCAGCCAGATAGAGTTTCTTCAATCTTTGGGTTTGAGCATCCCACTGGAGTTGCCCGCTTTTCTCACCCAGTGATCGGATTTGTCGGGAGTTTGCTTTGTCCAGATCCAGTTGAATGGAACTGCTAACAACGGTAGCTCCCTCACTGCCCAACACTGCCAGAGTTTCAAAACTGAATCGAGACAGGGCCGTTTCCAAATAGCTATTCACTTCACTAGAACTGACCGAAGGAAGGCTCTTCTTGATCTCTTGAAATTCCTGCTCATACTTCACGAATCCCTCATTCATCAAAGTATGAGCAAGAGTCGCCAGAGCACTTTTCATGCTAAATTCAACTTTAGAATCCGGGTCGCGATTAGCGATAGAATAGATTGTAAAAGCAACGGAGAGAAATAGTACGATCTTGGGTATTGGTCTACTTTGTTGAGCCATAAGAACTCCTGTGATCAGTTTAATGATTCGAAGATTTTTTATCGACAGGTCCCGTTACGGGGAGCAAGTGTCCTTGAAGTTGATCATTCAGCCTGGAAAACTCGTCCTTGAGTAGTTGCAAGTCCTGAGAAACCTGCTCTTGCTTTTCCACCGCCCTGACCAGTACCAGAATACTGATCAAGAGTGCAAGTGAACTAAATGCAAGAAGAGCTAGTAGCAAAGCACGATTTCTGGGTAGACTGGTATTCACATTCTCTGAACTGAGTAAATGTACCAGTCGCCATCCCTGCAGTGACAATGGAATGGACAAGGCCTGATAGTCTCTACCCTTGTAATTCACTTCACTTTCATCCAGGGAAAATCCTAAAAACTCCAGGGGTATATCGGAGTATTGCATGGAGTCCTGAATCTCCTTGATTTCTTCTACAGTCATGTAAGTTGCAGTCTTATAGAGCCAGTCCTTCACATTGCTTGCAAATACAACACCTTCTCCACTCACCAAAGAGCAGGGACTTTTCCTTCGAAGTAGAATTTCATCGATCAAATCAAGCTTCATCTTTGCTACTAGAACTCCATCTACCTGATCCTTGCCGGGAAATCGGATGGGATAGGCATAAAACAAACCGCGCTTTTGAGTCATGGTCCCCACTGCAGGATAGGTGATAGGGGAGCCCTGAATTGCTCGTTGGAAGTAGGGTCTGAAACTCAAATCAGCCGCCTCAAGACTACCTCCTGTATCTAACTGGGTTGAAAAGAGGACAGTCCCGGTAGAACTCATAAGATAAACAATATCCAGATCAAAGCTCTCATTGATAAAGCCCAGCGCCAGACGAGCCTTGCTTTCAAAGTCACTATTGGAAGGATCTTTAAGAGCATCAAGAAAGACGGGATTCTGGCTCATCCTTTCCATCACTCTGGGTATCTCTCCAAAAAGCAGGAACTCGATTTCTGAGCCCATCTTCTGAGCTGCTTCCTTACGGTGTAGACGAGTATCCTGACTCTCAATTCGCATCCATTGACTGTACAGTGTGTAGAGTCCAAAACTAACCATGGACAGGTACACCAAGGCAAAAAGTGTCAGCAGAATGGAAAAACCGCTTTGTCGGGAATTCACTTGATTCATTCTCTTCATGGGCACATCCTAACTGATTACACCCAGTTTTAGAAGCAGGTAGAACAGGCAACACAGAATGCACACCCCCCAGGCGAATTGACTGAATGCCTTTCGCTCCAGCTCACCTTCATCACACAGCCCAATATCAGGCTCTACTTTGGGGTTAAAGTAAGCGGTTTTGTAAATCTGATCCCATATACTGAAAACAATCCCAAAATTTTTAACTTCTCGGGGATCATCCGTTTTCAAATGATGCCAGATATGCATTCGGGGATGATTGAAGACTCGACCCAAAACACCGTAATCCAGATTCAAATTGGAATGATTTAGATGACCAATAGTCGTTGCAATAATTGCACAAACAAATAAGACCTGCCACGGCACTCCCAACAAGAGAGGAACCACATAGGCAAGTGTTTTGTAGACTACAATCTCCATAAAATGAAATCTGAAATTACACATACAATCCATCTGGGTCACGCTGTGATGGAGTTTGTGATACTCCCAAAGAAAAGGCACGCGATGCAGTAGTATATGGATATTGAATTCAATGAAGTCTCTCAGCACCAGATAGATCAGGCATTGAGCGGCAAAGGGCAGTGATTGAAGCGGATGAAAAACTTCAATAGAGCTGAAACTAAATCCTGCAACAGCCGTGGACTTTATAAGAAGCCAGGCCAGAACAAAGCCGAAGATCTCTCCATTAAACACAAGAAAGTAGACATCACGAAAAAAGTGAGGTCTCAAGAAGGCCTGATTTCGCAGACCAAAAATCCTTTCCAGGATGAGTATGAAAAGACTGATTCCAAAAAGCCAGATTAGATAGTTGTACACCACACTATTCGCATACCAGAAATTGAGGTTTCTGTCCAGGGTATTCCCCGTAAACCTGACCTAGATGCAAAGCCAAATGGATGGCTTGAGGAAAATAGATAAATTTAGGGTGCTTGTCCTGACGGTATTGGATCATATTGTCAAAAAAAGACTGATGGGTTCGAAAATCCAGATAACGCAGGGAGATGGGGTCTTCATAGGCAATGACTTCCAAATAGAGTTCTGGATCACTCTGCAAGTGTCCAAGCTTTCTGAGAACACCCACCTACTCCTTGCCATCAAAAGGGTAAAGCTCGTTTCCATGGACTGCAAAATGTGCGTCCAGTGCTTTGGTGAAAGCAGGTAGATTGGGCTTCTTCATACCCATTTTAAATGCCATAAATCTGATGAAGTTCTTCTTATACAGGAGATAGTTTATTGGATTCGATGATGAGTTTTCAATACTTCTAAGACGTAGCATAGGTTCAAAACCGAAAAACTCGCTTCTCTTGGAGAAGTGTGGTCGAAACAATCGATTCAAACAGGATTGATTGACGGGTAGCTCGTCTTTAAACCTGTCAATAAGAACCTTTCTTAAATCCTGAAGAACCTGATCGCTTGTTGAGTTATTGAAATGATCTTTCCAATGAGGTCGAAACTGGTAAAAGGACTGAAGTGAAAACATCATGCGGGAAGTAAACCGACCCTCCCATTGCTCACTGCTGTAATCCAAATCCACAAGATGCTTATAGATTTTTTTGTGAAGCTCCAGACGTGACACATTTCCACCCTGCCAGGCAAGGGTGCTCGAGTGAAACACCAGGATCAGTAATACAAGAAAAGCCATTGCTAATTCATCGTCAGATTCTAGTATTATTGCCAGCTTCTTGATAGATTGCGCCCATGACTCATTCAATTTCAGACTTCATCTCTCTACAAACCAAATTATCTGGCTCACAAATCCAGAAAGTCCTTGCCTTCATCGACGAGGGTGCGAGCCTGCCATTCATCGCTCGCTATCGAAGAGAGCACGTCGGTAATCTCGATGAGCAACAACTTCGAAGTGTTTTTGACTCCTACTCCCAGGCCCAATCCTTTTTCAAGCGCAAAGAATCCATTTTACAGAAGCTCGAGTCCGAATCTCGACTGAGTCCCCAGTTAAGGAAAAATCTCGAAAACTGTATGAACAGCGCTCTTTTGGAAGAGATCTATCGACCCTACAAGAGTTCTCGCAAAACCAAGGCTGAGATTGCCCAGGAAAAGAAACTCGACGTTTTCCTCGACAAGCTTTTGCGTTACAAAAACAGAGAAAAAGGCTTCTTTGAATCAGCCCTCAAGACTTATCAGCTCGAATCTGAGCAGGAATTGCAGGAATTACTCATAGCTCTCTTAAGTCGACGGATTCAAGAATCTGAAATTCTAATGAAAACAGGATTTGAAACCTTAATGGGACTTCGAATCGTGAGCAAGAAGAAGAAAAACGCACAGGACGAAAAGGGGACTTACTCCACTTACTATGAGTTCGAGTGTAGTCTCAAACGCTTAAGACCGCACCAAATACTCGCTCTCTTTAGAGCTCAAAAAGAGAAGGTTCTAAGCCTCGACATTCCGGTTCCCGAGAAGACACTTCATTATCTGATGATTCAAGTCAAGAAGGAACTTCGCATCGGGCGTCATATCGCCTGGTCTGAGCAGGTGGAAGAGATGCTCCTCAAAGCCATCAAGACAAACTTGATTCCCTCCTGGAAGCGACAAGTGAACAATCACCTTCAAGACAACGCTACAGATCACAGTCTTGAAGTTTTCGCACAAAATCTGAATTCGATTCTTCTCACTCCAGGAATTAAATCCAGTCGTATTTTAGGTATGGATCCCGGCTTTGCCCATGGATGCAAATGCGGACTTTTGAGTGGAGATGGCGAGCTTCTTGATTCAACAAAATTTTTCTTGAATCGAAAAGAGAAACTACCTCATGACAGTTTTGCCAGCTATCTCAAAAAACACCAGGTTGATTTGATTGCGATAGGAAACGGGGTTGGAAGCAGAGAGACAGAACAGTTTGTTAGTCAGGTTTTGGAGAATGCTCAAATCAAAACCAAATTTTTGGTAGTGAATGAAGCTGGTGCCAGTGTTTATTCTGCCAGTCAGCTTGCTGGTGAAGAATTACCAGATCTGGATATCAGCTTTCGTGGTGCTGTGAGTATCGCAAGAAGAGTTCTTGATCCACTCAATGAGTATGTGAAGATTCCCGTCGAGTCTCTTGGAATTGGCATGTATCAACACGATCTTGGAAGCTCCCGTTTGAAATCCAGACTGGAAATCGAGTTGGAGCAGGTAGTGAATGAGGTTGGAGTTGATGTCAATCGAGCCAGCCTTCCTGTTCTTGAAAAACTCTCGGGAGTTGGTCCCAAGCTGGCAAAGTCAATTGCTCAATACCGTGACAAGAAAACGGTTTCCACTCGAAAGGAACTTCTTCAAATTCAGGGTATGGGGGAGAAGACCTATGAACAATGCGCTGGTTTTTGCAGGGTTCCAGGAAGCAATCAGGAATTTGATCAAACCATCATTCACCCGGATCAATATGAACTGGCCAGGAAAGTACTAAACACCTTCCAATGCTCTCTTGACGAGTTTCGCTCAGGGGATTTGAAGTTTGAAGACCTCGCCAACAGGTTCAGTGCGGAATCAGTTTCTCGTGAAGATCTGGCTAGCTTGTATCGCTGTATGAAAACAGCCACAATTGATCCACGGGAACTTAGAGATCAGCCGCCCCTTCGAAGTGGAGCTTTAAAAATTGAAGACTTGAAAAGAGGAACGGCCATGGAAGGGGTTGTTCGCAACGTGGTCGACTTTGGCCTCTTTATTGACATCGGTGTTGGTCAGGATGGGCTGCTTCACAGGTCTCAGTTGGCAAAGGGAAAGCAACTGCATCAGTACACTGTGGGGCAGGTCTTGCAACTGGTCGTAAATAATGTGGATCTGAAAAGAAACAGGATTGAGTTGAGCCTCGCCTGAGTTTTTAAACCTGATTTTGTACCAGGTAGACCAAACTCATGCTAACAACATTTAATTTTATTGGCTGATCAGCTTTCAGATCAAAGGAAAAGTCCTCAGGACCATTGAGTGCTCGAATCTTCTCAACACTTAATTTCCATTGAATCTCCCAGGTTCTGGGGTCACTACTCAACACATGAGTTTGCCCGCTTGAGCTGCCGAAAAAATGAAAGTTCAATCCGATTGTCTCTTCCTGGGAAATCTCCTGTGCTGGCTCAACAACCATCTTGAGCCGTACGGAGCGAATATTCGTTAAACGAAACTGTACTCCTTTGGGCCATTCCCGATGCAATCCCCCCAGACTTTGCATCTCCTGTGAATTCAACTCCAAATCAAAGGAATCCTCGGTACTGGCCACATACAAACTTCGAGAGAGCTCTCCTCTTAGATTCAGTTGCATTAGAGTACGAACCAGTTTGCTTTCGAACTTACTTCCAAGAAGAACCATGAGCTTGGTCAATGCCGCTTCTGGAGTCATATCAAGACCACTGATAACCCCTGCATTCACTAGATGCTCGCTGGCTTCATAAAAACCCATCTCCACCTCACCGGACCAGCATTGGGTCACATCGACGATGATCACACCCCGCTCACAGGCTTTGCGAATCACACTCACAAACTCATCGCTCGTTGGAGCATTTCCAGCTCCGAAAGTTTGCAGGACAACGGCTTCAAGGGATGGACTGGTCAGAATATAATCCAGAAACTCAGGATTTATTCCCGGAAATATCTCCAGACTGACAACATTGGAGCTTAGACTCTCATACAACTCAAGATCACCCGAACTGACTTCACGAATACTGTTTCGATGAAGGACCACACTTTTCTCGAGTTCACCAAGGACAGGGTAGTTCGGGCTGTCAAAGGCAAGATAGCGATTGGAGCTTGTCTTCGTCGCACGATTTCCCCGAATCAAACGATTGTTAAAGTACAGGCTCACTTCGGGAATGGAGACCTTGTGCAAGGTCAAACTCGCTGCTATTTCTACCGCTCCAACAAAGTTTTGAACCGCGTCAGAGCGAATGGTACCAAGTGGCTTTTGGCTTCCGGTGAAAACGACGGGTTTAGCCAACTTTTTGATTAAGAAGCTCAATGCACTGGCAGAATAGGCCATTGTATCGGTTCCATGCAAAATCACAAAACCCTCATAACTGGGGTATTTCTCCTGGATTTCACGAGACAGCATCAACCAGTGAACCGGCCCAATATTTGAACTGTCCACGGGAGAGTCCCACTGAGACCAATCAATCTTTACACACTGATTTTGACCAAAATGCATGGTGGATTGATCATCAAGAACAGGCAGGAAGGGGATCAACTCTTCAAAACTCTTGCAAGGAACCAGAGCAGAGTCAGGCTTGGATGGATCACGAGGAATACTACCTATGGTGCCTCCGGTATAAATCACCAAAACCTTGGCAATGGACATTTAACTCAACTCCTCTATCTGCATGGTACGAATCAAGCCCTTGGAACGAATTCGCAAGATAGCAAACACCGCCTCAACAAGTAACCAAACTGCCAAAAACAAGAGCGTGAATCCAACAATTAGTAGCAGAGTCTGACCCTTCGCGTAAAAACCCATCAAATTTATTGCCATGGCCACAAGTGTCTGACCAAGCAAGAAAACCATAGGAATTCCGGTGAAGTACCAGGCCTTGCCTCTTTGTCTCAAATAGACCGTGATCGCGAGAAGTGCCAGACCAGCCATGAGCTGATTTGTAGTTCCGAATAGCCCCCATAGAGCAACTCCTGCAGCCTTTCCCCCAACCTGATAAAAGGCAAAGAATCCAATAGATAAAACTGCAATCAAACTACTGATAAATCGATTGGAGAGAAACTGCAAAAAAGTACCCCGGACCATCTCTTCAATATTATATCGCAAGAGCCTGGTTGCACTGTCCAAAGTAGTTAATGCGTAGCTAACAACAATAATACTGATGAAACTTGATCCTATCGCACGTGAAATACCCAGACCCTCCAAAAAGGTAGCTCCACCCTGAATGAACACTCCTATTTTCGCACCCAGACCCTGAACAGCCCCCCAGTTTGCATAGGTAATCAACCAGGTTTTCTGATCCATCAGTCCAGCGGTAGTTGCCAGCACAGCGATCAACCCCAGAAGACTTTCACCAATCATTCCACCATAGCCCACGACTCTGGCATCCGATTCCTTTTCCAGCTGCTTGGAGGTAGTTCCCGATGAAACCAGACTGTGAAAACCACTGGCTGCCCCACAGGCAATCACAATAAAGACAAAAGGAAACAGGCCCGGAGAACCATCCACTTCAAATCTTACTGCAGGAGCGACGAACTCAGGTGCACTTACGAACACTCCAAGGTAGAGACCCATCAATCCAAAATAAAGAAGCAAGCTGTTGAGAAGATCCCTTGGCTGAAGAAGAATCCAGACTGGAAGCACACTCGCAAAAAAGGCGTAAACCAATAGAATCATACTCCAGCCCTTAATACCTGGAGCAAAACTCAAATCATTTAGTCTCGTTGCATTAAGCACAGCGGGCTCCCGGGCGACGAAAATCAAAACCAGAGTCAGCAAAAAGCCAACAGGAGCGAGTCTCGTCCATCTCCAGTTTCGTTTGTAAACCAGAAAACCCATCACCATGGCAACCAGCATCAAACCAAAAGAGGGGATTACCGCTTGTGGAAAGTGAACGCTGGCCTGAGCTTCATTGGGGGTAGGAGAGAACAAAAAGGCGATTACAAATACAAAGACTCCCATCGCAAGAGTGACTAAAAAGAAGATAATGAAGTGCATGAGAGTCTTGGCTCTCTTCCCGATGATGCCTTCGGCAACAGCTCCTATACTTTGACCTCGCCCGCGGATACTAATAACAAGCGAACCCATATCATGCACACAGCCAATCAGCAGCGATCCCAAGACCACCCAGGCCATTGCAGGAAACCAACCCCAGATCACGGCGACTGCAGGTCCCAGCATGGGGGCAAGCCCGGCTATGGAAGCATAATGATGACCAAACAAAATGAAACGATTCGTAGGTACATAATCCACACCATCCTCATACTGGTGGGCGGGAGTCATCACTGTGTCGTCCAGCTCGAATATCTTTTTGGCAAGAAACTTTGAGTAAAACTTGTATCCGAGGAAATAGACAAGAAAACAAAAGGCGGTGGCGACTGCTGCATTCATGATAAGTACTCCGTAGCAAAACGAAAGGTGCAAGACTAAATTGGCTATAAAATAGCACAGGCACGTTCCAAGATAGGAAGTTCAAAACAAATTAAAGGAATCGTGAACGCAATTGTCCACGTTCACCAGAGATTGACAGACTATCTGCGCTGCAAACTGATAAGATGGAATCATGAGATTTCTCACTTTAATCCTTTTCTTAACGTTAACTACGCTCTCACATGCTCAGGAACAATCACAGGAGCAGAAATTTTTGGCATCCTGTCAGAAGCTTCTTCAGGATGGTTACTATCGTGATTCCTTAAGTGTTTGCTCAAAAGCTGTGGATATTACTCGCGAAAAGAGAGGGCTCAATTCTAAGTTGAGCGCCTGGTCTCTGGTTCACTATTCAAAAGCTCTGTACTCGATGGATCAACTGGAAGAGTCCCTTCAAATGAGCTCAATTGTGAGCTCGATTCTTGGATCGGATGAGTTCCAGGGGGATCAGAGTGCCGAAGAACTACTGATTGAAAATCATCTGATATCCAGTCAGGTTTACCTGAAAAGGTCCATGCTGAATGAGGCCTCTTTGAGTATTTCTACAGCAAGCTCCCTGCTAAGCAGTAATGCAAGAAATGAGTCACCACTAGTCTACAGCCTGCTTCAACTTCAAACAGCACAGCTTTTCGAGCACAAGGGACAACTGCTAGAGGCAGTGGAAAGCTTTACAAGAGCTATTCACTGTATCGAAGCTGTGAATCCATCCGATTACCGACCTCCTCAGCTGAAGAGATTGCAACTGGTCAAAGCAGAGGCTCACTATCACCTGGGTCTTTTGTATGTTGAGCTTGGAGTTTTGCAAGGGATACGAAATAATCTGGATCAAACCATACAAATTCGCAAGGATCTGCTGGATTCCAACCATCCGGATATGGCTGATGCTCTTGACTCCATGGCTGTTCTACTTTTCATGAGTGGTAATTTGGCGGGACCACTTCCCTTACTGGACAAAGCTCATCGGATCCGGGTAGATCGCTTGGGAAACAAACATACCCGTGTGGCCCAGTCCTATTTTCTTAGGGCCTTTATTCTTGAGCACGTTGGCGACATCAAGAAAGCCCAAAATCTTCATCGAAGGGGATTTCATATTATTCGCGAGGTTTTGGGTAATGACCATCCTGATTTGGCCACTCCCTATGCAGCCATGGCTCGCTATGCACTCGCAAAAAATGAATTTGAACCCGCCGGCAAATGGCTTTCCAAGGCTATCGAGATCAGGGAAAAGCACTTTGGAGACAGCCATCCAAGAGTTCTGGTTCTAAGAATGGATCAAGCCAGAATGCTGATGAGACAGGCTAAATACCTTCAGGCCAAGTCGGTTCTCACCCAAGTAAAGAAAGTACTGTCACAGGACCCTCAACACCAGAAATTGAATTTATCCAAGATCAACCGTTTCCTGTACAAGATTTTTATCCTGGAAGGTGATACAAAAAAAGCAAAAGAGCTTTTGTATGAGGCGCTACAGATGATGCGTGAGTCTCTGGGAATAGATCATCCCCAGGTCGGTTCACTTTTACAAGAGGTTGTGGGACTGCACCATGATCGCAAAGAGTATGAAGCCGCAGTCATTCTTCTTCGAGAATACACGGACCAGTTGATCGAGAACAACTCAAGGGATCATCCCGAAGTTCTTCCCCGTCTGACCCTTTTAATATTCATGGAACAAATGGCCCTGAACTGGAGTGAAGCCGTTGCAGGATTCGAAGTCTTACTGGATATACAACGACGCAATTTCGGAAGTGCCCATCCTGAAGTTGCCAAAACACTTATTTCCATGGGCGCTCTACACCGTAAGCTGGACAACCTTGAAGAAGCTGAAAAATTCGAAAAAGAAGCCAGATTGATCAACATGGGTGGCAATCCCGAGGATAAAGACATTCTTTTTGCACCGTGGCAAAAGAAGTAGTTTGGCTGTAAAATCATCCTGAGTATCCAGCCATATCCAGGCGTTCATCTTTCATGAGGAATCCGTTGTGTCATCTCTTGCCTTAGCTGTTTGTACCATCAGTGCACTATTCAGCGCTGTTGTTTCAGCCATAGCAGGAATGGGCGGAGGGATAACCTTGCTGGCAATTCTTACCTTTTTTCTGCCGCACAGTTTACTCATTCCCATTCACGGCGCTGTGCAGTTTCTGTCCAACTCAACTCGTCTGCTTCTCTTTATCAAGGACTTAAACCTTAAAGCCTTCCTGAAGTTTTCAGTTTTGGCAGTCCCACTGAGCTTTGTCGGGGCTAAATTGCTCCAGTCCATGGATCCAAAGATTGGCAAGCTCGCCATTGTTCTCTTCATCTTCTACACCTTGTTTCTAAAAAATAAGACCAGATTTCCAGCTTTTCTAAACTCCTTTTATCTTGCAGGAGCACTGGCCGGCCTCGTTTCTATGGTTGTTGGTGCTACAGGACCCTTAATTGCACCATTTTTTCTTGAAAACAATATGAAGAAGGAAGAGGTCATCGCCACCAAGGCTACCTGCCAGGCTCTGGTGCATCTTCTGAAGATTTTCGTATTCAGCGCAGTCTTTGATTTTCAGTTTTCAAATCATCTTGCACTGGTAGTTCCCATGGGATTTGCGGTTATTCTAGGGACCTGGATCGGGAAGACAATTCTCAAAAAGTATATCTCTCAAGAACTCTTTGAGTACATTTTCAAATCCATCCTCATGATTGTCGCTCTGAAAATCCTTGTTGTAGATGTTCTGGGATTGCATCTTCTGTATAATGCACCTGTGCAATGAACAGACTCCCCGAAAATCTCTTAAAGTCAATTCTCCTGAAGTCAAAAATACTGCTAAACCGTGCTTTCATCCTACTTCTTGGGGTAATCGTCTGCTACTCAAATAATCTAACAGCCCTAGCAAAAGAAGATCAGTTTCAACTGGTGGATAAACTCAAGCCAATTCCCTGGTTCAAAAGTTTTGGCTCCGCAAATACAGAACTCTCCTCCATTTATCACTCCATCGCCTCTGACCTGTCCTTTCAGTCCGCGTTGATGATTACGCTCCTGATCCTCTCTATTCTATCGATTCTCAGCCTACGTCGCTCCCTCACCTCCCAGGTGTTTCTCTCCCTTCTCCTACTTCAAATAGTATTGCTTGGCAACAAAATTGAAGGAACTTTGACTCCACAACTCATACTGGCAAACGAGCGCTCTAGGATCGAAGAACTGGCTCGATCAAAACTTTTGCAAACCCAAACACTTGCAGCAACTATGTCTGAGAGTTTCGCCATGCAACTTGGCGAGTTAAAGCAATCCCTCCAGTTCAGACTCAATCAGCTGCAATCACCAATAGAAATCGAGGCCTATCTGAAAGAAATACAGGATTCCAACGGATTCGAAGTGAGTATTTTTGATGGCAACGAAATCATTCGTTTCACAGAGAATCAACGAGAAGAGCAAAGAGAAAAACAGCTCACCATGTTTCTTCGGGTCTTCTATCCAATGATCAAAGATCAAGTATTGCAGGACAAAGATTCGGTTTCGATTACTGAAGAAAAGCTTATGGAAAAACTCAAAGTGATTAAAGAAGTTGTCCAGAGTGTTTTTCAAGACCTTAGAATACTGCACACATTTATCAACAATCCAAATCGGCTCTTTGAACTGGATTTACAAAGGACTTCTTCCTCCGGATACGTACGACGGTCATTTTGGACAACTCTGTCTGTCGATGACGGCAATAAGTTCTATCTGGTTCTTGGTACTATTCGATCCAGGCAGTTTTACTCTACACTCAATAATCAACTTCAGTCTTTGTTTGGAAGAGAAACCCGGGAGATTCTTAAGTTCGGACTCTATGATGGCAAGGGGTCTCGTGTGGCAGTCTCTGATAAGAAGACAGGATTGGAGCAAGCGTTTGAACATTACTGCCAAAATATTGAGAAGTCCCACAGTCGGGAAAATTTAAAACTCGTCCAGCTCAATGGCATTCATTACTGGATTTCCAGTCAGCATTTTTTACCTCTTAAGGGACATGCTTTACACATGATGATTTCCAGTCGTGAAAGCAAGCAATTGATCCAGGAGTGGAGTTCAAGATCGATCAGTCTCTGGCTATGTCTTTGTCTGGGTACACCACTTGTCAGCGTTTTGTTTACCCTGTTTTTTACAAGATCCCAAAGATTGTTGAAGAGTCTGCTGCTAAAGCCTGACACCCAGAGTGACATTGCAACAATGGGAGATTATTCCACACCCATCCAGCTAGTCATCAATATCGAAAGGAATCTGGCAAAACGAAAGTTTCTGCAGGAACTTGTCGTGACAGATGAGAGATTCCAAGCCTGGATTTCTCGGGGCTTTCGATTTTTCATTGAAGTGTCCTCCGAATGTAATCAGGAGACAATGCGAGAATTGCTACAAAAGGAAGTCCTGGTATCCATACCGGGGGAGGAGACTTCCAAACTCTATCTTAGCTCAGCATCAGACAAGGTTCTTGGACGAGAACTTTCACGTCTCAATGAACTCAACTTCAAAGTCTACAGACTGGAAGAAAAAGCCTACTTAAGACTGACTCAAATTGATTTGTCCGGAAGTTTAAGCTGATGAAGTATTTTCGCTATCAGCTCTACTTTTTTACAATTCTTTGCGGATTCTATCTTCTCTTTCTCTATCTGACTTTTCTCGGTCAGGATTTCAATGCCTACGATAAACAGTTCAAACTCTTTTCTGAGTATACAAAGCAGCGAGATCAACAAATCTCCAGACTCTTTGTTAAGGAACCCTTTCCCAACTATGAGGGCAAAATCCAGGTAGTTCGCTCCAGTCTTGAACCCGTCATCGCACAGATTCGTGAAGCTCTTTCCAAAGGAGATTTCAAGAGTTTGAGGGCTATACAGCTACCCATGGAGAAGGCTACTGGAGTCTTCATAGGAACTGAAAAGAAATTTCGACTCAAGCTGGGCCAGGAGTTTCACAGTCAGTTCGGTAAGAAATGGTATCAAAGATTCTTTCTCAGTCGCCGTCATGGTGGAAGGTATTTCAGCGCTACCATGGAACGAATCTATCCCTATCCAATAGAGCTCGAGGAGTTTGAAAAGACCCGTTCCACATTTCAGGTTATTTACAAGAACTCCAGTTTTATCTATCGATACTACGGATTGGAAAATGGTCACCCTTACCTCATTCTTGTGAATTTGAATCAACTGAGTTATCAAGACCTTGTATCTCAGGTCATGGATTCCTTACTCAAGGAAAATCCGGCATTGGTACACTCGGATTCACAAGATGTTTTGTATTGGGGAGGAGATAAGGTTTTAGTCGATTCAAAGTCCAAACCAGGCTTGCATTTTCGCCCGATCAGAGTGAGTTTCCTGGAAGCAATCTCTTCTTTGCTACTTCTCCATGGAGTTTTCATAGCACTATTGCTGTTTCTTTATGTTCAGGGTGGATTTCGACTCCTGGTTGTGGGTTTCGAACTACGTCTGGTGCTGTTCCTCCTAAGCCTTTTCATTTTGTTAAATCTCGCATCTCAAAAGCTATGGAGATTCCCCACAGGTCTTGAAGAACGTCAAGGTAGTTCCAATCAAGGTAGTATTGTGAGACTGGAAGCTACCGTAAAGAAGGATTTTCAGGATTACATTGAAAAGCGTGATGGCCTCGAAAATGAAGAGTTTGTGATCGTCAGCTGGGATTCAAAGAATGAACTTTTGATGAATGGACGTGATCTTGCTCCTCATGAGGAACATTTGTTCTACGAGATTGCCAATGAGTTAAACAAAAGAATGTTGTTTCCTGATTCAGAGCCCAGTTTAAGACAGTTGAGGGAAAACAGACTTGGCTACAAGCTTCCCGAGCTACCCTCACCACTTGTAAAAACAGCAATGGGACGAGCTTTGCCAAAGATCTTTGAAAGGCTTGGTCCCTTGTCACAAGGTAGCGATGTCAGTCTCGATCTTCTGAACACACGAATTCATCTCAGACTGGATTCCCTGGAAGGGCGGCAGACATTGAAAGTCCTCTTTGAAAAGAGTTTGAGAAACCGACTCTTTTCACAACTCTTGTCAAAGCTTGTCCAGGCTTCCATAGTTGTCTATGATCGATCCTCTGGTGAACTGGTCGCTACTGATTTGGAGCTGGATGCTACCCAGACTAGGCTACTTTACAATCAACTCCTTACCAACACCAGAGGCCAGGTCAAATTGAGTCGGAGGCAAAACCTGATCATGACTCTTAGCGGCTCCGATTTTTTCCCTGAACTTGTCTATATTCACGAACCCCCAAAAATCGATTCAGCTGAAGAGAAGGATGCATTCGAGCCGGTCTTGAGGGCTTTACTTTTTCTATTACTATCTACACTGTTCGTTCAGTTGTTCAAGAAGTGGCTTCGCTATCCACTCGAACCTTCCATGCGCGTGCTTCGTCGTCTTAGAGATCATTTACCATCATTACCTCTGTTAAAGCATCCATTCGCTAAAGGTCTTCATTTACACAATCAACTTTTCCAGGCCTTGTTTCAGTACCAGATGGAGGTTAACCAAAGAGAGGCTTTCTTCTACCAGCTCCCGGAAACTCTGGAAAGGTTACTCAAAACAGAAGATGGTCGATTTATGCGCTCCTACGCCAGTTACGGATGCTGTCTAAATATTGAATTCTTGAAAGCATCCCAGTTTCAAGTGAACCTGCAAAAGGTGATGGAGAGACTTCAGTCTTGCAATGAACGCTACAATTCAGTGTTTTTTGAGGTGGACAAGTCAACTTTGCGACTACTCCTGTTTCCCAAAACATCACTGAACTACATTCAGAACTCCTTGCAGATTGGTCTGGAGATTGCAGAAACCTTTGCAGATTTGCATCTTCTCATCAGTGTTGATCTTGGCAATTGTGAACTTGGTTTTAAAAACAAACAGGATATTCTCTGTCTGGAGGCCGATCAGACAATCTTTGGCTTTCACAACAGACTCTCGGATTACTCACCACAAAGGGGAGTCTTTGTTTCCTCGCTAGTCCACGAAGAACTTCAGGATATGTATGAGTTTCAAGCTGTCGAAGATCACTTTCAAGTAATTTTAAATACCCACAGGAAAAAATGAAGAAACCAATAGTCTATAGTGATGGAACCCAAGCCTACCGAAAGCCCGAACTTCCACGAAAGGGAGATCGAATCAGAATCCGTCTCAAGGTCTTCCCTGATACCATGTTTCAATCTCTTCATCTACGTGTCTTCCAGTTTGGTCAATCAAAACTGATTCGACTCCACAAAAGTCGAAGCTCCAAGCTAAGTGGCTATTATGAATGTCACATTGTCCTCGAAGATGACTTTGCCAGCTATTCTTTTTTGATTCAGGACAAGGAGGGAATCGAGTGGAGCTATGACAGATCTGGCGTGCAACGCTTTCCGGGTCCTGTGGAAAGTCAGTTTGTAATTCTTGATTCAAAAACAATTCCACATAGCTATTATGGACGTAACTTCTATCAGATCTTTCCAGATCGATTCTGTAATGCAAATCCCCAAATTAATCCCAAGAACGGTGAAAGAACCTATCGTGGCAATCCTGTTTTGTTTAGGAATTGGACTCAGAAACCTCTGGAGTACCCACAAGGTAAATGCCTGGACTTCTTCGGCGGAGATCTGGCCGGTATCTGTTCAAAGCTTGATTATCTGCAGGAACTTGGCATTGACGGTATCTATCTGAATCCTGTTTTCAAAGCCGCCACCCATCATCGGTATGATTGTGAAGACTATTTCAAAATTGATCCTTACCTTGGCGACAACAGTGATTTGATCAAACTTCGTCAGGAAATGAATTCACGAGAGATGAAGTTGATTCTGGATGTCTCCATCAATCATGTAGGATCATCACATTACTGGTTCAATCAGGAAGGCTACTACGATGGAGAGGGGGCCTGGCAGAATCCAAAAGGCTACAACTCCCGTTATTTCCTCAAGCGCGACGGGAAATTTCATTATTGGGAAGGCGTCGACAATCTCCTGACCCTTGATTTTCAAAATGAAGACCTTCGCAAAAGAATGTATGCTGATCATGACTCGGTCGTTCAAACCTGGTTAAAGGAACCCTTCAAGACCGATGGATGGAGATTCGACGTTGCTCATTGTATGGCCAGAGAGCATGGGGGCAGGGACTATGAATGGGTTTGGAGGGAAATCAGGGAAAGGATCAAAGCGATTGATCCTCAGAACTATATCTTGGCCGAGTATTGGGACGATCCCTGGCCAATGTTGAGGGGAGATCGATGGGACGCAGTCATGAATTATGCTGCCAGCGCTCGACCGATTCGAAGACTTCTGGGAGAAAGAGACTGGTTTCTTAAACACATGCTTGGCCCCTCCAAATCCCTTCAAAGCTTTACAGCTTCCGATTTTATCGAGCAATGCAAAAGGGTACTTTGCAAGATTCCCTATCAACTCCTTCATATACAATATAATCTGATCAATTCTCATGATGTGCACAGGTTTTACACTTTGCCTGGTGTCACGCAGGAACAACACAAAGCTGTGAGTGCTTTGCTCTTTTGCCTTCCTGGTATTCCCTCGATTTACTATGGTGATGAGATTGAACTCGAAGGGCATACAAAAAGCAATGAAGGTTGTCGCTATCCCTTTGTATGGGACCCCGATCCACGCTCAGTTGAAATGTATAGCAACTATCAAGTGCTTTGTTCATTGAGGCACAACCACGAATCCCTGAAGTCCGGAGGATTCGATTTAAGCGAAAATAATGAATGCATACGATTACTGCGTATTCATCCCAAAGATTCACTACTACTGATCATTAACCCCACAGACAAAATACAAACAGTAAGAATCGATGATATTCAGGGATATGAGGTTCAAGCATCAATCATACTGAATAGCTGGGGATACAAAATTTTGAGCTCATATAAGGACACCACCCAATATTTGAGTGGTGTCTTTTAATTTTTCAGGCCTTAACAGATTGGCCCTAAACTGTTGTTTGTGATTTATTCAGCGTGCAGAGTTAAACCTCTGAATTTACGCTTCATGTCGTCACCTTTGAACTCATTGATAAGATCTTCCATCTCGTTCGCAGAAAAGCGATAGTAGTTGGAATCTGCCCAGGCGTCCATGACACGATCGTAAGCGTAATGATCTGTGGTCGCATCCGCAAGACGGCGAGCATCGTAGCGTGACAAAGTTCGAGCTCTCTTGCTAGTGTAGTCGATCAAAATGCCATTGTGAACGCTGTTCTTGGTAGCAGCTTGTGCAACGTGTATGCAATCGCGTACGGTCAAGTATCTGGCCTTTCTTCTGGCATATCGCTGAAGGATGTCATTGTGTGTACTGTGCTTGGTGGCTGACTTGGCCAATCGAACAACTTCACGAGTGGTAATTCGATTAATTGCATTTTGAAAGAAAACAGTCAAAACCTGATTGTGTCCACTATGCTTGGTACATGCCTTTGCAAGTCGAATCGCATCGTCTACAAACAATCGATTTCCATTCACTTCAGTGTAGCGCACCAAAAGGCGATTGTGCTCCGTGTGTGAACCCATTCGCTCTGCTCTTCGGATTGCTTCACCAACAGTCCAGTATCCCAAATCGCTGTCGTAATAACTTGAGCCAGTGATTTCTTCCGTACTTCCAGCAACTCCAGGCTTGATCTTTACACTGTCTTCAACCTTGTTGAAGTTTCCTGCTTTAAGAGTCGCTTCCTCAGCTACCTTTTGTACAGCCAGTTCGATTGTCTTGGCTTCCTGGGAAGAAACAGGGCTCAATGCGAGTCCCAGACCAAGAAGGGGGATGATAGCGAATTTACGCATCTTCATTGTTTTCCTCCAAAAAATATTCTATGAGTCAATGAATTCTACTTGAATACAGGTAGAGTTCTTACGCAGGAATCTTCCATAGGTTGCCTATTCAATAGAATTCACTGGAATTTTTTCCAATTAAATATCAAATTAATAGCAAATGGAGCTCTCAACCACATGATTTACAGAGCAAAAACACCTATTCCCAGTTGAGATTCCAGACTCAAACTAAATTGACCGGGACAGGAAGTCCATAGCTTCCACCACTGGGTTCAATGCCTGCCGAATCCATAGTTTTTTCGAAAGATTTGGACCCTTGGTACAAAACAGAAAGGGGGATCTGAGCACAAGTTCTGATACCTCTTAATCAAGAATGTGAACCTCAAATAAAAATCCTCACGGAAAACTCTGAAAGCACCAAATTTTCCTGTAATAAGCATCAGGGTTCTTTTTGATAAAAACTCCTGCTCAAAGACCCTCCAATAAATGTGGTCCGGATGTGTTCTTCAAGGTACTCCAGGAATTTCCAGAATTAGAGAAACATTTTCTCAAGCATCCCGTAGAATACCGTGGTCACCATTGGTTTCCTGAAGTCCGGTTGACCACTGAAACTGTCTCAATAATTCAGAACTCAAACACAGGAAAGGACAAATGATGCGGAAAATCGCAATCGCAGCAGCCATAAGCTTGTTTAGCACAGGGAACTTCTTTGCCAACGATGACGTTAGTCGTGAAGAAGTCATTCGTGTACTCACTCAATACGTGAATCCCTGGGTTTCCAGTCGTACTTCCGAAGCAGCTCGCAAGGAACTGATTGAAAAATTAAGAGGACTTAAATCAGACGGGACTTATGAATACGCATCCTGGAATAAAACCGGCAACAGGGTTGTCAAGAAGAAGAACTTTGACCTTGATGACAATGAGGAAACAATTCGACTTGAAGTAAACTCTCCAATTTACAAAATTCGACTGGTTTCACCGGAAAGTGGCGGCTTAATGCGCGACAATAAGCCAGTCACTGTCAAAGAGTACTCCATCGACTACAAGCCTCTGGGTGCTACTACCATGTCCGCTATGAATGAGCAAGCTGGATGGACGATTCAACCACAGGGTGAAAGAGTCATCGAACTTGATAACGTTGGAAATGAAGTTCGCTTTGTGGCCCAGATGCAACACAACAGTCGCGGCTTCATGTCAACTGACCCCAACATCATCGTTGAGTTCATCGGGGCTACTTTTCAAGACGATCCCAACAACCCAAATGCCGAACTCCTGGATTATGCCAATCAAGGAAACAGAGAAGCACTGGCTTCCCTTGGCGTAGACATTATGGAGATTCCTCCAGCCAAGTCTTCCTTCGGCTTTCAGCCAACTATTCCAGACGAACTGGACATTCAGGAAATGAAGGCAGCACTCAGAGAAGCGCGCAATCTTCTTGATGATGCAGGTTCTGAATCAGGAGCTGTAGACTACATTCATCAAAGAGCTGGAGATCAACTGACAGTAGCCGGGCGCTATGCCCAGTCCAATCGTAAAGTCAGCAGCAGAATTAACGAAATCAAGCGCTACATAGAGTTCCGTAAAGATGGACAGCCATCTCCAATCTCAAGAGCTTATGCTATCAACATGATCAATGACATCATCAACACTGATTTCTATTATCATCAGGAGCCAACGACTGGTCATGACAGTGACTACAAGGAGCCTGGATATGGAGATATCAAGGATGACGGTTACGGTGGTGGCTATGATGATGGCTCCGATTACAAAGATGACGATTACGGTTCCGGGTCTGACTACAAGTACGATGGCCCCGTTTATGATTCTGATATCAAAGATGGAAATGATACAGGGAGCGATTACAAGGATGATGGTCCCAGTACCAGTTCTCCACGAACAATCAGAACCTACCTCGGAAACCGACGCTACGACAATGTTTCTCGGGGGACAGCAATTGATGAGAAAAGCGGTCGACAAAGCCTCTCTCAAAGCGCTCGAGATCAAATCGAGAAAGACATTGAGGTCATGGACGATCCAAGCAATGCTGTAGAAATGGTGGAATGGCATTTTCTACCAAATCGAAACGGCGAGTCCGGTCCAACTGAATCCTTGAGAAGTGCCTTGAGATCAGCTGGAATCCGTATAGTTGAGCCTCGCAACAGCGGGGGATTTACACCACGCCCACCACTTGACAGCTACGATGATGATGATCTTAAAGGTGGGGGTTCTTCCTACGATGATGATTTGAAATAAAACCATCTCAAATTCATTCGACCAGGTTCCACAAAGAGCCTGGTCTTTTTTTTTCATAAAGCTGGATAGATTCAGACTCAAACACTTTCAAAAAAGTAGAAAAGCTAGATAGATGCACTGCTGAATAGAAAAGCTCGTTTGATACAATGCTGCATAGAAGAGCTCGATAGTCGCACTGCTGAATAAGTATAAAAAAGCTGGCTCACCAATCGAACGGGAATACCCAGTGCCTGTGCATAGCCAATTTCATAAGCGCAAAAAGATGATTGAACCGAGCTCTGCGAAACGAGGAAAAGGAGCAATTCGGCTTCCTTCAATTTACCCTCGATTTCACTGTGCCAGTTCTGTCCATACTCTATTGAATCAGCACATACAAAGACTTCCATCCCCAAATACGACCGCATATACGCAACGGTCTTGAGAATGATTACTTCATACTGTACTGCATGGCTCAAAAACACTTTTTTCGCTCGATTGTGCGAACTTTTATGGCTCTTTCCTGAAGAAAGTACTAACTGCTTCAAATCAACCCAGAGACTTATCGAGTCTAGATCCAAAAGGGAATATTGGACTCCCTAATAAGGCATGGGGACTTCAGCGTAATCGTTAAAGAAAACAAACTCCAACGACTGATAATCCAGATCGTCGATCACAGGCAGAATCTCTCGATAGTCAGACCCCTCAGAGAGAACCAGAGGACGCTTGATGCGCGAGTTATCTAGCTCTTCAACCAATGGTATATCAAACTCGTGAGATAATCTGGATGCCAGATTGTAAAGAGTGCTTGAGCTTAGCAAGCCAAGCCTTGCAAGTGGTCCCGAGCTTTGGGCGCATTTCCATCCAAACTCAGAATGACTCTCATCACACAAGGGCCAAATTTTCGACCTTTTGCAAATACAACGTTTGATGCGATCTTTACCCGATTAAAATCTGCAGCTGGCCAAGACCCAATTACTCAAATTATAGGCTACAAGTAGTCCCAGTAAAACATTGAAAAACAAGAACACAAACTGGGAAAGGGAGGTACGCATGGCTGACTCCTGCAGGGAAGAGTAAAATCCTTTTGGCATAGAGGACAGAAGCCAGGCAAAAACAAAATCAGCAGGCACCTTTTCGACAACTCCAGGAAATCTTGTTTCGCATAGCTATCCTTTCGATCCTTCAATAAGTTTACCTTACCAGGAACCTCGCAGGAAAGTACAGCACGCCACATTTTATGATCATTGGGGCGATTTAATGCAAAGTCAAAACAAGATCATGTACACTGAGCCAAGTGAAGCAAGGAGCACGAAATGAGTGAGTATTACCAAAAATCCCTGATAATTCATGAACGTCTGCGGGGCAAAATCGAAATGCGTTCCAAATTGCCTGTGGACAACCTGGATGACCTGAGTACAGTCTACACTCCGGGAGTCGCGCAACCTTGCCGGGAAATTGCAAAAAATCCTGAACTTGTAAATACACTGACCTGCAGAGGAAATTCTGTCGCCGTTGTCACCGATGGCTCTGCCGTATTGGGCTTGGGTAACATTGGTCCCATGGCAGCATTACCGGTTATGGAGGGTAAGGCATTGATATTTCGTGAGTTTGCCGGAATTTCAGCCTGGCCCATTTGCCTTGATACCCAGGATACACAAGAGATCATTAAAACAATCAAGTATCTTGCCCCGACATTTGGGGGAATCAATCTCGAGGATATTTCAGCTCCCCGTTGTTTTGAGATTGAAGATGCTCTGCAGGATTTGGGAATTCCGGTTTTTCACGACGATCAACATGGCACAGCGATCGTACTACTTGCAGGACTGATCAATGCCTGTCGTATTCAGGATAGAAAAGTAACTGACTTGAAAGTTGTCATCAACGGAGCGGGAGCAGCCGGGACAGCCATCGCGGGGTTTCTTCGATGCATTGGACTGGAAAATGACACGGTCTGCACACCTGTCAAAGAAATTATTGTGTGCGATTCCAAAGGGGCCATATCCATTGACCGAAAAGATTTGAGCGATGAGAAAAGGAGGCTCCTTTCCTTCACCAATCTGGAGAATCGCAACGGTACGATCCAGGAAGTCATGGAGGGTATGGATGTCTTCATCGGGGTCAGCAAGGGTAGCCTGATCCAGGCGGAAGACGTAGCCAAAATGGCCAAAGATCCCATCGTCTTTGCTCTTGCCAATCCAGAACCTGAAATCTATCCCGAGGAAGCTTACAAGGGAGGAGCTGCAGTCGTTGCTACAGGGCGATCCGACTTCCCCAACCAGGTAAATAACGCTCTGGTGTTTCCAGGCATATTCAAGGGAGCTCTGGATTCACGAGCCAAACAAATCACTCCGTCTATGAAAATCGGTGCCGCGTACGCATTGGCATACACTGTAGTTGCTCCAACTAAAGAAAGAATTCTTCCTGATCCACTAGATAAGGCAGTTGTGCCGGTTATCGCCAGAGCAGTACGTAATATTGTTCGAAAAGAAAGAGGGGAAATCGAAGATGCCTTGCAGGTTTTAAGCAGCTCTACCAGCTGAATAAGCTATTAGCCATTCTTTGAATACTCACTGAAGCGAACTCTCTGGAAGAACTTGATCATTCGATCCAGCTTGTTCAGAATCCTGGGCTTGTACAAACAAGACAAGGTCACACCACGGCTGAGCATAAAAAGGGACATTGCCAGCCACAAGCCATGATTGCCCAGTAGTGGACTCAGAACAAAGTAAGCCGGAAAAAAGACGAAGAATGCGCTGACAAGCATGGCATTTTTCAAGGATTTACTTGCCGTAGCACCCAGGAACACACCATCCCAGATAAAACAGGCAAAATTAACAAAGGGAGCCACTACAGCCCAGATCAGATACTCCCTACAGCCTTGAAGCAATTCTACTTTGTCAGTGATCCAGCCCAGGATAGTCATTCCAAAAGCATAGTAGAACAAGGAAAAGAAACTTGCGGTGACAAAACCCCAGAGAAAACAAACATGGACCAGCTGACTCAATCCATTGCGATCTCTGGAAGAAATCTTCTTTCCAACCAGTGATTCGGCGGCCAGAGCAAAACCATCCACTCCGTAGGCCATAAAGCTCCAAAGTTGCATGATCAAGCTATTTACTCCAAGAAGAAGTTCGCCTTTTTGAGCACTTTCAAAATTGAAGAAATTCAAACAGACAAGCAAAACCAGAGTTCGAATCAACAAATCCCAATTTAAGCTCAAGAACTCGAGAAGCTCTCTGTAAACAATCACGTCTGAGAACTTAAACTTTGCAGGCCTCAATTCAGATCCCAAAAGAATCAAAATAGCCAGTACAAGGGTCATATATTGTGCCAAAACTGTGGCCATTGCAATGCCATCAGATAGAAATCCGAATCCAAACACAAGAAGGAAATTCAAACCCAGATTTACAAGATTGGTAAACACACTCAAAATCAGTGGTACTTTGGCATTCTGGCACCCCAGAAAATAACCCTGGATTCCGTAAAGGCAAAGCGTTGCGGGAGCACTCAAAATTCGGATTTGGAAATACACCCTGGCTAGACGTTCTACCTCACTGCTCGAATCAAGAAAGTAAAAGCAGACACTTTCAATGAAACCCTGAAATACAATCAGACCAAGAGCCAGCATCAAGGCGAGAATCTGCGAACGGTAGAAGACTGCACTACCCCTGAAACGGTCATGGGACAAGTTGGAAACAAGCCCCGTAGTACCCATTCTCAAAAATCCAAAGGTCCAGAACAGCAAACTGAACAGGGTACTTCCAAGAGCAACGGCCCCCAGATGCTCAAGTCCTTCCATGTGCCCGGTAAGGAAAGTGTCCACCAATCCCAGTAATGGAGTGGAAATAGTGGTGATGATTCCGGGAATGGCCAGTTTCAGGACTTCTCTGTTTATCTTGAGATAATTTTTCTTTTCTGACATAGAAGATCAATCAGGCTTGTTGGCATGGGTTCTTTCATGGGACAATATAAGCCCTGATGAGGTATTTGCAACGATTTTGAAGCTATTTTCTGCTCATCGCTTTAGTGCTTGTTTCTTACCTCGCCAACCTCTTTCTTTTGAGAGAAATACTCTTCTATGACGCGAAAAGAACCTCCCTCATTCGGATTCAAAGCTTCGAAGAAAGACTCAAACAGCTTAAACTCACTCTTGAGCTCTATGACAGCAAGAAGATTTCAAGCGAAATCAACGGACTCAAAACACATTTGAATCTGAAGTCTACTGATCCTTTGGAATACCTGCCTGTCTGCCAATCGACACAATCCAAAGAATACGAGTTGTTTTCAAAAGGGGATGGCAGAATCCTGTTCAATTTGAGTAAGAATCCGGGATGTCTGTCTTTTACGAATCAGATGATGGATCAGATCCTTGGACTGGATCAAAGCAACCCTAACTGGCTCATGGGTTTTCTACTTGAAAACCACCCCGTCAGAACTACCAAAGAGCAAAGAGTCCAAAACCATCTCAAACAGTTTCAAAGTAGCAAGCAACATCTGGAGAAGTTTGCCGCCCTGGAAAATGAAAGTTATCTGATTACAGGCTCGAGTAATCTACAATCCAGAGCCTTGCAGTTTTACGTGGGAACGACCCGCAACAATATCTACAAGTCTCCCGTCTGTTTTCTCTTCACATAGTGCTGAGCTTGATCTTTTTGTCCTTTCACTGGTTCTCTCGAAGATTTCGACGACGAATTTTCAAGCAGATTCAATCTCTCTTTCAATCAGAAAAGCAAGCCGAGAACGAATCCATTGAAAAATCCATTCAAAGACTCAGGGAAATCCAGAATTCAACAAAATCAGAGTTAGCTGAATTCATGGAGAAGAATCAAAGCCTTGAGTATGTTTTAAACTCCATTCCTGCATTTTTATCCATTGTGGAGTCTGGAGAAATGGTTTACAAAAATGAATTGTGGGACATCCTTGAGAACAGTAACGGTGTGAATGATGAGCTCTTTCTCGACAGCCTGCAAGAGGAGTTGAAGCAAGTCCGCGAGCATGGTCACAGCAGCTCTAGGGATCTGCGCTTAAAAAATCGCTATGGAATAGAACTTGATTTTCAAGTCACTCTTCTTTGTCTCTCCAATGATGACAAAACAGACCGGGTTTTACTTCACATTACTGATACCAGTGAATCACGATTTTTAAGAGAGCGATTACTACGCTATACGCAAAACCTGGAAAGTCTGGGAGAAGAGCGTACCAAAGAACTTCAGATCACGCTTCGGGAGATTCAGGAAACCAATGAGTTTTTGATGAGCGCCCGCGACGAAACCCTGAAGTCCCAAGAATTCAAAAGCCGATTTCTCGCTCGAATGTCCCATGAAATCAGAACTTCGCTACAAGGAATTCTCTCCATGTCGCGTCTTATGATTCAAATGCAACTACCGGTGGATCTGTCTCAAAAAGTTCGAGTCATGCATGCCTCCAGTCTGCACTTGCTCCACGTCGTCAATGAGATTCTTGACCTGAGTAAACTCGAATCAGGGAAACTCCAACTTGAGCAGATTCCCTTTGATGTGATGGAGAGTATTCGCTCCATGGTCTATCCCCAGGTCGTGCAAGCTCAAGAAAAAGGGGTTCGATTCCTTATAGATATAGACTTTCAGGTTCCCAGGCGACTGATAGGAGACCCGTTCAGACTCAACCAGATCATCCTGAATCTTATTGGGAATGCTTTGAAATTTACGGGTGATGGCCATGTGGGACTTTCCATGAAGGTTGATGGTCAGGATCTCTTGATTGAAGTAGCAGATACGGGTATTGGCATGAATGCGAATGAGCAAAAGGAACTGTTTGATGCCTACAGTCAAGCTCAGGTGTACACAGCCAGAGAGTATGGCGGAACCGGTTTAGGGCTCTCGATTACAAAACAGCTTGTACATGCAATGCACGGCGAGATTGAAGTCCTTTCACAAAAAGGAAAGGGCAGTACATTTCAGGTTCGGAATCCTGTTCAAAGTTCAGATAAGCAGGGTGTATATCCTGGCATCTATCCCCAGGAAGTTGAAAGTGAAGAAACCATTGTCATCATGGGAAGCTATGAGCCTCTTCTTGAACTCGTTCGAGCGAAGTTTGAATTCCTCAGAGTAGCGACAGTGTGCTTTCGAAACAGTGAACATCTGATCAACTATATTTCCAATCCAGAGATGGGCTTTTCGCAGGTCTTTCTTCTCGACACACCCTCTGATGAGTCCTTTCAAGCCATTCTTGATCAATTGGAAGGACATCCTCAAAAACCTACTCTGAATCTGTTTTCAAAACCTTTGCAGGAGCCAAAAGAACTCGATCGTGATCTTGTAGTTCGGTTCTTTTCTCCACCGTTTTATCCTGATGACTACCACCGACTGCTACAAAACAATTCCAGTCGAAGAAAAGTCTTGCCAGGATATCAAGCTTCTGACTCAGTGGAACAAAAGACGAATCTTCACAAGCTCAAGGTACTTGTTGTGGATGACGACTCTCTCAATCGTCTTGTCATTCAACAAGCACTAACTCAACTCAATCATGAAGTCGTTCTCGCCCCCGATGGAGAGACAGTACTCAAACACAACTCCATGGAGTACTTTGATTTGATTTTATGGACATTCAGATGCCTGAAATGGATGGTTTGCAGACAACAAGAAGCATCAGAGCGTCCAAAGACAGCTCCAATCCGGAAGTTTTGATATTTGGCTTAAGTGGTGGATCACCTGATGTGGATCGAAGTGTTTGTCTGAGGGCTGGAATGAATGAGTATCTTCTCAAACCTTTCGACCCGTAAAGACTCAGTGAGCTTGTTGATGAACACTTTAAGAGTCTGGAGCCAAAAGCCTAAATCCTTCAAAAAACAGGAGACCCCATCCACGCCATTGGTTAGTTTAAGTCTTTTGTTATCGATGGATGTACCGGAACCAAACTTTGTGAAGGACATGATTGATCAGGCAATACGCGATGTTCCTCGCTATCTTGAAGAAGTTCCGCAAGCTCTCAATGAGGAAGACTATAACCTGGCTAAATCCAAGGCTCATACTCTTAAAGGTGTCTTTAGCTACTTTCAGGGCAAGGAGCTACAAAGTCTATGTATTGAAGTAGAAGAATCCTGCAATCAGAGAAGACTGGAACAGGCCAGGGCAGTTCATCAGACTCTTCGCAAGATCTGGCCAATCGCCGCTCAAACCCTGCAGGACTTTAAACTACCAGAAAAAGTAAGCAGTGAGGGAAGTTAAGAGAATTGCCAGGCAATTGAGGACAAAGCCCTCCCTGAACAAGTCACGCGGCTTCACATATCCACTGGAGATTGCAATCGCATTGGGTGGCGTTGAGATTGGCAACATGAATGCATAACTGGCACAGACTGCACTCAGCATTAATAGCTGATTAGCGTCCACCGCTGGATTTGATTCACAGACTTGAAACAAGACTGGCAGAGCTACTGTGATGAGAGCTGTATTTGATGTAAGTTCCGTTGCAAAGGTAATGAGAGCGGCTGTACTCAAAAGAAACAAAAAGGCAGGCCAATTGGATGTAAAGGAAATCAAGGAAGCCAGTTCTTTATCCAGTCCAGTTGTTTGCACAGCCGCTGCAATTGTGAAACCGGCTCCAAACAAAAATAAAATTTCGTAGGGAGTTTTACGGGTATCTTCCCACTTGAGCAGTTTCACACCTGGTAAAAAGAGAAGCAAGCCAAACGATAACAGGATGATTTTCTCATTCAGACCAAGTCCGCTTGTGTAGGGCTTGATAGGAGAATTCACCAATAGTAGCAAACCCAATGCCACCAGAATAGAAAGTAGCAATTTTTGATCCCTCGTCCATTCACTGGCCTCGATTTGAACTTCCAGTGCAGCCCCTGACATTCCCGGACTTAGCAAGACAGCCATAAGCACTAGCATTACCAGTGCAAGAGGAACTGTATGAAAACACCAACTCGTAAAACTCAGCATTGGCAATGAGTTCTGCTCCAGAAAACCCATGAGAATGAGATTCGGTGGAGTTCCAACTGGGGTCATAACGCCTCCAATACTCGCTCCGTAAGCAATCGCCAGACAAAACTTTGTCTTCTCCTTCAGATTGTTTCCGAGGTGAATGCCCAGGGGCATCAAAAGTAGTGAAGTCGTTGTATTGGAGAGGATACTGCTCAAAAAAGCACTACAGCCAGCCAAAGCCAGAATGAGTCCAAAAGGTGTTGCCGGAACAACCTTTAAAATGAAATGAACAAACTGTTGGTGTAAATTGGATTTATCCACGGCCAGACTTAAGAAGAATCCGCCCAGAAAGAGAAAAATGATGGGGTGAGAGTAGCCAGCAGTAGTTGCTTTGAGCTCCAAAATTCCCAGACTTGGAAACAAAACAATGGGGAGAAGGGAAACCACACCTGCCGGCAAACCTTCATTGGTCCAGAGAACGACCAGAAGCACCAGGCACCAGACCAGCGAGCTTTGAAGCGGGGATAGAAACAGACTGGACATAGCGGTGATCACAAAGCTGATCAGAAGTGCCTGAATCAGGCCTGTGTAAGACAGTCCTTCTTCTCCCTCTAAAACTCGTCTTGATTTCTCAGAACTTTCCATTGAATTCCCCGACTGTTTGCGACTCCCCGCATCCACATATTTTCTTTCTTGAGTATGCTCTCAAAGGAGGCTTCAATTTCAAAGTCAAGATAGTAACCATCCTGCTCCTTCAAAGTGAGCTCACAGTACCCATCCTTGATTTCAAAGCGATTTGTTGGCAATTCCAGCTGCATCTTCTTGTCAAAGGGGTAATTCACTACAAAGTGATAGCCAATGGTCTTGCAAGAATCCAGAAGGTTTTGCGCCCTGAGATGCTCTTCGAGTAGAAAGATCTTTTTGGCGGAGTTTGTGGAGCGCTTGAGCGTAAAGAGCATCAGAAACATCACTACAATCATGGTCCCTAAAATCAAAAGATAGGCTGAGCCACGGTTTGGAAACTGTATACGCATTTACAGGTTCTCCATATAGACTCTGGTGATTACAAACTCTTTTCCCATGATGAACTGAATCTGCATTAGTTTGTGTTCCTGACGCAAAAACACGGCTTCTTCCAGACCTTTCATCAGCACTTTCTCTTCAAGACCAACCTTTCGAGTCAACTGACCTTTCTCGAATTTGTACTGAACATAATCATTTTCAATATAGAAGCTCAACTCTTTGCTATTGACCTTCAAGGGAGGGAAGTTAAGTTGATGTGTTTTGCGAAGCTCCGAGCGAATCCGGTACAGAAGATTGGCGCTATCTTCAAGGTTTGCTGAGAAGACCACGGAAGTTTTTGCATTCTTTTGAAAGAAACGACTCGTTTGAAAAACACCCAGTGCCAGCACGGCGAAGATAGCCAAAGCTACCATCAATTCCACTAGCGTGAAGGCCTTCTTATCTCCTTTTGGGATACTGATAGAAACTCCTTGCAGTAGAAACAATACGACTTAATTCGAGTACATTCTTCTTCTTGAACTCCTCATAGCTGACTTCTACTTTGAGAAGTAAAAGTCCTTCCGGCAATCCTTGCGGAGTCTGAAACAATCTGCGAATCTTGAAACCTGCCGGTGTTACAGTGACCAGACGATTCATGGTGCTGGAGTATTCTCTCGTGTTGTGATGCATTTCATCGAGAGCTCCTTGAGCCAGCATTAGTGCCTGAAATTTGTTTCCCTGCCTTTTGTTGGTGTACTTGCTCGTCGACAACAGGGAAAGAAAGGGGATGGTAAAGACCAGAAAGAGCATTGCAGCAACAATGATCTCCACCATCTGCAAGCCTTTGATTTTACTTTGTCTTGGCATAAATCTCATGATAGCTCATCAACTGTCACAGAGGCGAGTCTATTCCCTCTCTAGCTATAAAACGGGAAACAGCCGGGCATAGTAATGAATACTTTGAAACAGTGGAAGCTTCACCGGGGGTTTTCTGTCAAATCCGTATTTGGAAGGCCTGTTTTGAAGCTGAACCTTGTTCATTACTGATCTCAGGGAACTCACCATGGGATGCTTCTTGAGATAAATAGCTCGGCTCTTGTTGTGTGAAATTTTCCAGGCTAGAAAATCCTGAACCAATTCCGATTTGAAAAACTCGTTTTCTTTGTTCATCAATTCAGTACTTTGGGAAACCACCATCCAGGCACCAAGAGCCTGGATCTCGGGAATGTCTGAATTCCATAGCAACAGAAACTCAAGAACTGTGGCCTCAGTCTCCGAAAGCGAAAAGAAAGCATGAGCACATTCATGGTAGTAGCTTTGGAGTACAAAGGCCGGATCAAACTTCCAGTCTTTGGGAATTGTCACTTCAGAGAGGATGGGATCGTAGTAGGCAGCCCCCTGATAAGCCAGTCCCAACCAGGCATTCAATCCCCAGGAACCTTTAGCCTTCATTGGCCTTGTATTCAAACTGAGATTGAGCTCCTTCTCAATCTTCACTGCGCTAGCCAAAACGTCTTGTTGAAGTTTATTCCAATCAAGATCATCGAAGTACTTGCGTTTCATCTGCGAGAGGAAAATTAGGGCGCATTCTTTCTCAAACTGAGTGTATTCTGCTGTTTTAGTTTCTCTTGTTGCAAAAAGAACCAGATTTCTTTGAGAAGGGAAGAGTGAGATTCCGATAGCATTTTGAGCTATCGAAGACAGCAAGAGGTATAAAATAGAAAGAACCCAAAAACCAAGACTGACTTTTCTGTATTTCTTGATTTTATAGAATACAATCGGAGTGAGAAGAACCATTCCAGTGCACAATTGAGTAAATACTACACTCAGGTTTATGCTGATGGAATTGGAAAGAGGGGAGACGAGACTTTCCCACATTACTTCTTAAAGAGTCCCTTCAAACCCTTTAGCAGAGGATTCGTCTCTTCTGGCTCGTTTGACTCTTCGCCTGAAGCATCTGCTTCAGGCTCTATCTCACCACTTTCCCGTTTGCGATTTTCTTCGATCTTCTTATTTTCCATATGGGATGTGTAGAAGGCGTGGTAGTCATCTCCACCACCAAGAATAAAGCGGGCAATCTCTACATCGCCTGTCCAGTCCTTCAATACCTTATAGCTGGCCTTCACCAAAACTTCCTCACCGGATCGAAAAAATTTGTGGATCATACCCAGATGAGTGTCCTGCTGAAGTTCTGCTATTACATCCAACGCAGCTTTACGATGCTGGACATCCTTGGAGTTGGCAAGAGTACTCAAGGTTAGAAAACAGGGATTCGGAAGGGTTTCAAAGAGAGCCAGAATTGCCTGAGTTCTGACCCTGTAGTAGGGGTCTTTGAGACATTTTTCCATGACCGGCTTTGGACGCTCCCGACCAAGTATCTTGGTCAGACCCTCAACGGCACCCGCACGAACATCATCATCTTCATGGTTCAGCATATTCTGCATAGCGGGGACACTGGACTCACTCCCTAGTTCTCCCAAGGCGACCATCGCTTCACTCAAAACTTGCATATTCGTTTCTTCAGAAATTCTCTGAACGATCAGCTCTACCCCCTCAGGGTCTTTGTGCGCGGCAAGCTTTCGCATACCTTCGATTCTTTCCTGGGGGTCTTCAGAACCAACCATGCTTCGAAACTTGTAGGCTTGAGCCGCCTTTTTCTTTTTTTCCTTGTCTTCCTTTTTCTTCTTCTCGATCTGCTGACCTCTTTGCTGAGGCAGTAACTCTTCATATCCGTCCGGAACATAGGGAACAAAGGCTGCCTTCTTTGCCTTTTCCTCTTCTTCAAGACGATTCTGGGTTAGAAACTCTTCAGCATCCCGATTGCCATCAGCCTCCATTTTCTCCAGATTTTCCAGAGAAGCTTTGGCCAACTGCTCATTTTCGTGATTGAGATAGTCCTTAAAAAAGATGAAAGCATCTTCGAGGCAAGACATCGCTTTAAGTGCTTCATAGGTACACAGAACAATCCTCGGATTTTCGCTTTTGAGAAAATCAATCAGGTCGTCACTGAATTCGCGCCGTCCCAGTCTCTCCATAACCTTCAAGGTACGAATTGAGGTTTGCTCATCATTCAGGGCTACAGCTGTTTCAATCAAATGTGGCACAACCTGGGTACAATCATACTTTACGATGAACCGCATTGCCTTCTTGAGAGATTCTTCCTCTTCTGAATCAATCCACTCACGAGCCGTTGCGATCATTTCCTCAGTGGCTTCTCTCTTCTCAGGAGCCCCCTCCGAGGGAGAGCTTTCTTTTCCGGATTTGGAGAGAGCTTTTTTGAGAAACTGAATTCCCTTTTGAATGCGTTCCTTGACCTTGGGATGTTCTTCAGTCTTAAGAGCTTGTACCAGGATTTTTCCGGCGGTTTTTGAACGGGTTTGAACTAGAAGCTTAACAGCATCCGCCTTTTGCTTGGGGTTTCCCCCCGATAATTGATTTTGTAGTGCTTTCAAATCCTGACTCATAGCGTGGTCCCGCAGATTTCAGTGTAAAGTGAGTTCAGCTCTTTTTCAAGCTCAAGACAAGCACTGTTCCAGCAAGTACAGAACCATCGTGCAGATGTTTCTCTCAAGTTGCAAGAACTGTTATCCTCTTGGAAAACTTTTTTGAGACCACAAAGGTAGTCACTATGAAAAAGAAAGTCATCTGTTTTGGTGAAGCACTCGTGGACTTCATATCCAATGAACATGGGAAAGATCTCCTGAATGCTACAACTTTTCTGAAACTTCCCGGAGGTGCACCGGCAAATGTTGCCGTGGGGATTCGTAGACTTGGTGTTCACTGTGGATTTGTTGGCAAAGTGGGTTCTGATTGCTTTGGAGAGTTCCTGAAGGGTGTTTTGAAGAGCGAAGACATTGATTGCAGCAATTTGATTCAAGACAGCGATTATCTTACGGGTCTGGCTTTTGTTGCCTTGAGTGGAGAAGGAGAGCGTTCCTTTAGTTTTTACAGAAAGCCCGGTGCAGATACACAGCTTAAAGAAAGCGAAATCAATTTGGAAGTCATTCAGGAGGCAGATTTCTTCGCCTATGGTTCGATTTCTTTCATCTCAGGACCTACCAGTGAAACTCTGGAATCCATTCTCAATATACTTGAGAAATCACAAAATACACTCTTATGCTTTGATCCTAATCTAAGACTTGATCTTTGGCCTGATGAGAACACAGCCAGGACTGTTATTCTTGAAAAGATGAACCAGGCTAACCTGGTGAAAATCAGCCTGGAAGAACTTGAGTTTCTGACTGGCTCCAGGGAATTGGAAGAAGCACAAAACCTAAGCAGGAATGGCGGTTTCTCTCTGCTTTTAAGCCTGGGTGAAAATGGAAGTGCTTTTCTGGACTCCAACAGAATTCTGCAAGCTGAGGCTGTGCAAGTAGAAGTTCTTGATACCACCGGGGCCGGCGATGCCTTCTTCGCCGGCTTTGTGAGCTATCTGGCCCGATGGGAACAGGGGATTCAGGAACTTGATGACGAGAAAATTGTAAAGGGACTCAAGTTCGCCAACAAGGTGGGAGCAAAAGCCATTAGCCAATTTGGAGCGATGAGCGCATTACCTACACTGGATCAACTACAGGACTGACCCCACACAGAAGATCTGAGTACTCAGTATTTTATCCTGTCCATTGCAGACGGTCTTCTGGACTGACTCCAGTCAGAAGATCAGAGTATTTCGCTCTGCTTTCTTTCTGATGAACAGGGTTTTCAGAGCTGGTTAAAATTAAAGGGACAAACTTTTCAGCATTGGTGACAAACAAAAGATGAGAGTCTTCAGGGTTTAGCACAACACAAAAGAGGACTCTAAGGATTGTATATAATCAAGAAAGCAGGCCCTCAAAAACTGGCACCTGATCGATGAATTAGATTCTCAAGACAGCTTCCTGACAAGGGAACTGAACTCAGGACTTACTCTAGACAAAAGAATGGACTTGTCCAGCATTTCCACTGTACAGAACCTTCGCCAGCAACATATCCTCTTGAATTTCTTCCTCACCCAGCTGATAAGCAAATCGAAAGATTTCACCCTTGTCGTTTTTACGCTCAAAAAGCAATTGAGACTCAGACGATTCAACAAAGACCGGATCTCCAATGAGCTTACCCATCCGCTTTCGAATCCGGATCATTTCAGTCAGATTTTGATTAACCTGATGATGAAATCCATTTTTATCTTGTTTAAACTCTTTAATCTTGTCCCAGGGCATGGGCCCTCTCACGAGGCAGCGACTGTCTTTCTGACCAATTTTTGTACAAACTCCTCATAAAACTCACGGTTGTTTCCCAGTCCCCATTCCTGACCATAGTAGAAAAGGGGAGTTCCCTGAATCGTCAAAAGGAGCGCATGCATCAAGTTCATCTTCTCCAGATTAAACTGCATTAACTCAGCCAATCGGGCACTGATTCCCTCACCTTCACGAAAGTTCCATTCTTCTTCATGGCAATAGGAATCCATGAGATCCTTGCGCTCCTCTTCACTGAGCATCTCAAGTGTTAACTCGTCATGGCAACGCAAGAAAACAAACCAGTTGCAGTCCTTAGGTACAGGCGGAGTCACTTCGTGTGAGAGAACCTCACGAATCGGACGGTTACTTCCTTTTGCCAACGATAGATACAGTCGAGGCATCAAGGGAAAGTGATAGGCGGCGTGAACTTCATCACCCTCACAAAAATACTTGATCACTTCTTTGGGAGGCTGACAGGCTTCAGCAAGAAGAACCGTGGAAGGATCAACGATGTTCATAGCAGCCCTCAGTAGCTTGATAATCGTATGGGTTTTGGGAAGATTTTCACAATTGGTTCCTTCTTCCTTCCATAAATAGGGGAGCGCGTCCAGACGAAAGGCCTTCACACCCCATTTCTTCCAGAAACAAAGAACTTCAAGAAAGTACAAAATGACATTGGGGTTTGTGTGCAACAGTCAAAAATCGAGTGGTTTGAGCAACAGATTCTGGAATTAAAGAAGTCTGTGGGTCAGTAGATTATTGAGAGCTACGCTAGATTTGGAACCAGCTATCAACATTGGAGTTGAATCAAACTGTTTAGAATCCTGATATCGGCAGCGACTCGCACACAGCGGATCAATTAAAATAACTGAACTAGCGCCCGTTTAGATTCCAGTCGTAATCCAGGTAGCTCACCGATTCAAAATCCGAAAGGGGTTGCTTGAGTTTCGCTTTCAACTCGGGACTCAGGTAGCCGTCCAGAGTCTCAAGCATTGCAATTTCATCTCGACCAAAATCACCGGAGAACCATTTGATTATTGAGCTGAGCTGAAGCTCATTCTTTTCCAGATCAAACTCGAGGTTTTGCTCCTGATCAAAGAAATGCCTGGCTTGCATCACCAGTTGCTCCTCGAGTCTTTCAGGAGTGAAAGCCTCATTATGCATTTTTGGACAACCAATAGAGGCACAGACAATCGCAAAGTGAATTCTTGGTTCCCCCATCTTGCGAAGGATTTCATGTTCTATTTGATCCAGTGAGATCTCCCGGTTGTGAAGCTTGATAAAAACATTTTTCCAGATATTGAATCCTATGGGACTCACATAATCCTTAATTGACTTAAGAGGGTAAAACTCGAGGATCGCCCGAACGGTAAGAAAGTTGTAAAGATTGATATAGAAACACATGGCTTCTTTATCGTTTAGAGTGCCTACATCAAGATGCGCCAGCAAGCCAACCAGCTTGTCAAGCTCCAATAGATCCGAGTCTTTCCATTTTCTATAGGATACATGACCATTGGAATCCACATACTTTCGAAGCTGGGCAGACCAGCGCCGGGTGAACTCATCGAGAACAGCCTGATTGTCTTTCTTTTCCTTGATCTCGGCTTTAAAAACGATCTTTTGCAATCCTTCCTGTTTGTACTGGAGATATCCAATAAACAAACCGGAGAGAATCATGATTATTGTTGCGAATATTGCTTTCATAAATCTTTTTGGAGGAATTTTGGTCAGGATGTGACTCAAGTTCTTTGTTATCATACCGGTCTGGAGGTCAAAGTGACAGTACTAAAACATCTTTTACCAATCATTCTTGCACAACTCATCATTCCGGTCCTTTTTGCGGCTTCACCAGATCCCTTGCGAACCCGAAATGCAATGATTGCTGCTGATCAAACAGAAGCAGGAGCCATAGGAATCAAAATTCTCAAAGCTGGTGGAAATGCCTTTGATGCAGCTGTGGCTGTTAATCTTGCGATTGGAGTGGCCAATCCTCACAGCAGCGGCCTTGGTGGTGGAGATTTTCTGATGCTCTATCCTCAATCTGAAAAGCGGGTCGTTGTTATCGATTCCAGAGAAACAGCCCCTTTAAAAATAACACCCGAGCATTATCGTGTAGATGGAATAGTTCAGCGCAAACTTTCTCAGGAGGGTGGACTTGCCGTTGCTATTCCCGGTAATCTCAAGGGACTGGAAACCATGCACAGAAAATATGGAAAATTGAGCTGGAAACAAGTAGTTCAGCCCTCGGTGGAACTGGCCAAAAGAGGACCGGTTATGACTCATTATTTCCATAAGGTGCTGACTCGTTATCGTCAGGATTTTTGTGATGCCAGTGAAATACTGTGCAAGATTTTCTATAAGAACGGTCGCACAGTGGCAGTGGGAGAAAAACTTCCTCGTCCCCGCCTGGCTCATACTCTTGAAGTGATTGCGAATTATGGTGTGAGCAGCTTTTATCAGGGAAGAATCGCTCAAAATATTGTGGATACTGTTCAGGGAGCGGGAGGGGTCTTGACCATACAGGATCTCAAAGAATTCCAGGTAAGAGAAGTTGCACCGGTACGAACTCAGTTCAAAGGTTATCAGGTCTATTCCATGCCATCCCCGAGCAGTGGCGGCACAGTTTTGCTTCAAATGCTCAATGTGCTTGAGAAATTCCCTTTGCGCTCCTGGGGTCACAACAGCTCCAAGAGCCTTCATGTGATAGCGGAGGCAATGAAACATGCCTATGCAAATCGTGCTCAGCATATGGGTGATGATCGTTTTGTCGAGGTCCCGACTGACAAGCTTCTGGGAGCCAATACAATTGAGAAAATTCTTGAAAGTATCGATTTTGATAAAACTCAGGAAAAAGATTTCTATGGTTCTGTCTTTCTGGAAGATGACAATGGAACAACACACTTCAGTGTCATTGACAAAGAGGGGAATGCTGCGGGAATCACCTCAACCATTAACACCTTTTTTGGCTCCAAACTGGTTGTTCCTGAAGACGGAATTATCCTCAACAATGAAATGGACGACTTTTCTCTGGCCCCCGGTGTTCCCAATGCCTATGGCTTGATTGGATCCAGCGCCAATGCTATCGAACCGGGGAAAAAGCCTCTGAGCTCCATGAGTCCTACCATTGTTATGGACGGAGATCATCCACTTCTGGTCCTGGGTGGATCCGGTGGTCCGCGAATCATAAGTGGTACTTTGCAAGTCATCCTCAATGCCCTGGTTTATGGAATGAACGCTCAGGAAGCTGTCAATGCTCCCCGAATCCATCATCAATGGGTTCCTGAAATTCTGTATGTGGAGAAGGAAATCCCCATTGATGTTCGCTCAAATCTGATCCTCAGAGGTCATAAAGTTCGCTCCTTGAAATGGCGCAACGTAATTCAGGCCGTCTATTACCCCGGCGAATTTTTGCAAGGTGCCAGTGATCCAAGAAAGGGAGGGCAGGCCGTTGGCTACTAAAGCAGTGTTTCTATTGCTCCTGTTTATAAGGAGCAGTTGTTTTCACGCAGCCAACTGTTACTTTCACCTTCAAAAAGCTCAGTTGTATCACCAGGACTTTGTAAAGAGTTATGAAGCTCTAGGGCAAGGTAGAGATTGTCTTATAAAGGATGGAGTTTCTCCTTGTCTGGAAATTGAGCTGATATCAGCATTGAGCCTGCGGGCTTTACTTGCTAAAAATCTGGAGGTCGCTCTTAGCGAAGTTTCTCAAATTCACAAACTCAATCGTGTCCCCAATGCCCATTGCAGACTCCGCTTTCTCAGGCAAAGTCATAAAATTTCCCATCTTTTGGAACGACGATTTTCTCCCGCTGCCGCCTCAAGTTATACGCGAACTATTATTTCCTATCTAATGCAAATCTCTGCCAATGATCAGGAAGGGGAAGTGGAGTCTGAGCTGAGCCGTGAAATAGAAAAGACATTAAGTCAATTGGCCCAGCAAATGATTGATGAAGGCGATCGTGAAGGGGCTGAATTGATACTTGCCGATCTGGATTCCAACCATCCCGGAGTTTTATGGATTCGAGGCAAGGATCTTTTGGACGAAAAGGATACTTCCGGCTTGTCTATGGTCTTTCGGGCGGCGGATGGAGATGTGGCGAGAGCCCAAGCTTATCTCGCGGGTTTGTTCCTGGTTGATCGCAAGGCAAGGGAACTTGGTCTTCGAGCCAATCCCGGAAAGGCTTATTACTGGATGTATCGAGCCAGTGAAAACCTCGCAAATTATGAGCGCTTACTCAATGCAATTGAAGGCAGAATAACTCCAGAGCAGAAAGTCTTTGCTGAATTCCATCTCAGCAAAAAGGAAGCACCGCCTCTTCTTGATTACGGGGGTAGGTAAAATATGGGAACTTCTGAGCTTTAACTGTTGTCGCAACTGAACCTATCCTGATCTTTAAAGAAGCGACTAATCTATGAATTCTAAGCTACTTACTTACTCAATGTTGTTCATCATACTTACAGCTGTACATAACAGCGCTCCAGCACCTTGGGGAATTGCAATTCATCCTCAGGAAAAAAGTGCTCCGGCTACTGGCCAGGAGATGAATTCAAGATCTATAAATTGCCTGAGGGATGGAAGGACTTCTACATCAATGCTCGTGAAGGCAAAACCCCGTTGATTCAAACCGAATTTGGAAGCTGCCGGTTTGAAAGTACTGACGGTAAAAATTGCTGCCTTGAAATGGGGCTCAATTATCTTGCAGACCCTGGGTATGAATCTGAAATCACCGAATGGGGGAAGGAAAATGGAGTCGTTTCACGCAGCGTACCTGTCTGGACACTTGGTGCAGGCCTGTTTCTCATTTTGTTAACCCTGAGTTGGTTAATTAAAACTCTGAGAAAATAATGAGCGTCAAATACAAATCAAAGCACTTGCATGCTTCACATCTGAATCGAGCAAAATTTGATTCAATTCCTCAAATGCCTGATTAGATTCAATTTAAAATTGACTCGTAGCTAACAAACCTGAAAATCTCGAGCCTCCTCAACTCTGTTCAAGGCTTTAAAACAGCTTTTTTCCCACCAGCCGTCACGAGCTTTTCAACCGCTGCTTTCGAAACAACAACCGAGTGAAACTTTCCTTTGAGATAATCCTGAGCCATGTCGTCGTAGTGTACGGAGAGAACATTTCCTGAATTACCCGTTGGCAATATGGAATAGCTTCTTAGATTGATATCAGAAAAATCGATGATTCTTCTAGTTGAGGGTCCATAGACAGCTTGAAAGCGTTTCTCTCCAGGGTGGTAGCGCGACCCAATACAATCTATAGCATCTCGCGCTCCCGGAGCAGGAAACGGACCAATGTTGAACAAATGATTGAGAGGCCAAACAGAACCTAGCATATGTCCATACTCAATGGTATGTATATTTCCCCAAACCCAGTTTGTTTCCTGTGCACCCTGACGTTGATTCAAGGCAGCTCTGGTATTCTCCAGGGCTTTCTTGACTGCTTGCAGGTAATCGAGTCTGCTGTGTGAGAGAAAAGCACTTTGCCGGCTTCTCATCAAGGAGGATATCCAGTTTCTCCAAAGAGGATGCTTCATGTAATTTTCAAACTCTTTCTCTTCCAGATGAGGTTTAATCAAGAGTTGAGCCATTTGTAACAACCACTCTTGAAAGAAGGCTGCCCCCAACGAATCCACTTCATGCTGACCATCCCAGGAAAGTATGCTCTGTAGATCCTTTTTCAGTGCAGGAGAAAGATCCTTTTCCTTCGAAATCTCTTCAAAAGCCGGCTTTGCTAGAGTAAACATATAGTGATAGCGATCCGTAAGAACCTTCATCATACCCTCACTATCCCATTTCTGGCGTTGCTTGAGCAGACCTTCAATTCGCATCGCACGGTCTTCCGGTTGATAGTAACCGGGGAACTGAACAGGCGAACCTGGTGGATTATTGGCTGTTATGATCACTCCCGAATCAGGATTTAAAAGCTTGGGATTTCTTGAAAACGGAAGGTATCCCGGAAATTGATGATCAGGATTCTCTCCCCTGAGTAGGGACCAACTGGGATATTTCTTGTTGAAGTCTGTCAATGCGGCTGCTGCAAAATAAGCAATATCTCCCTCTTTGTTTGCATAGGATATGTTTAGGCCCGGAGCCATAATCATTTTCACACCCTGCTCAAATTCTTTAAGATTTTTGGAACGAGAGATATTGTAGAAGGCTTCATACAAACGATTATCAGGCTCATAGAATGTCCAACGTAGAGCAATTGTTTCTTTCATTGGTATGCGCAACAAATCGCTGACCACTGGTCCAAATCGACTGTGGCGCACCTCCAGGGTTTCCATTTCCCCGCCCTTCAAACGAATCTCTTCTTTTCGGATAGTGAACTCTTCCCAACCTCGAGATGTTTGATACTTCTTGCCAGTCTCATCAGTTGTGAGTAGATACAGGTCCATATCATCGTTCTCAAGCATGGTCAAACCGTAGGCAAAGTCTTCGTTATGACCCAATAATGGAAAGGGGAACCCTGAGAGAAAGAAGCCATGAATACGATGCTCCTTTGTGGCAAAATTTGCTTCCCACCAGACAGACGGATTGCTGTAAGAGATGTGCGGGTCATTGCAAAGAATCGCTTTTCCACTCTTTGTGCGGCTACCATGAACAAGCCAGGAGTTGGATCCGGCAAAACTCCCAAGAGTTTCCTCCATAATGGAAGCGAGCCTGGAAAGCCCATCAGACTCTGAATGTATTGGAAGGACTTCTTTCGATTGAGGACTTTTTGTCTGCTTTGTTGCCCTCTTAATCCAGGAGCTGTCCATGGAATAATCCGAAGCCAGCTCATTAAAGATCATTTCCCGAAACTCTTCCTCCTTAACTTCCTTATTGAATCGCTTTCGGATTTTGGACAGCAGGGGATCGATATGAAATCCATGAGCAAAGCTAAAAGCCATGTAACCTGAAATAGCGAGAAGTTCATCCACTTGAAACAATTCGGGCTTGCGCCTTAAAATCTTGTACTCCAAAGGAAGTCTGTCCAATTGAATAAACTCGTTCAGACCATCAACATAGGACTGGTAGGACTTGTACCAATCGCCCTGAAAGTACTCGGGTCTGAGTTCCTTTTGCCGCTTTACAGTGTGGGCAAACCCAATAGTTCTAAAGAACCGGTCCTTTTTCAAACCTTTCTCTCCTAGAATCTCGCTGAGTCTTCCGTTGACTGCCATTCTGATAAAATCGATTTGAAACAATCTATCTCTGGCATGCAAGAATCCGAGGGCTCGATACGCATCTGCGTCTGACCGGGCTTCCAAATGGACTACGCCTTTCTTGTCCCAAAAAACTTCGACTTCCTGTTGGAGCCCTTTGAGTTGTTGAGCTTGAAAGTCAAAGGGTCTGCTGCTCCACAATAGAAATCCGTAGAAAAAGAGTCCAGACAGCAATGCAAAAGTAAATATCCAGGCAAATTTTTTCATAGAGACTTCCTCTGTATCCTTTCAAGAGTGAATCACCACTATAACCGCAATTCTTCTCAATCTCAAAAACTGACTAACGAGTCAGGACTTCATGCTGGAACCAGATCTGAATTCTTGATAACTTGCAGCGCAAAAACATGGAAGAATATTCAATGAGAGAAGTAAATACCATCATATTGGGTGCAGGTATCAGTGGGCTATCTTTTGCTCAAGGCCTCCTCAAGTCTGGATTCAAAGACTTTTTGATACTGGAAGCAGAACAAGTAGCCGGTGGCAAAATTCGTACGATTAAAAAAGATGGCTATCTCCTTGAGGCTGGTCCAAACTCATTGATGGCCAAATCTGATGAACTCGAAAGAATCCTTTTGGATCTTGATTTAACAGATCAGATTGAATTCCCCCAGGCTAAAGAGCGCTTTTTGAATCGAAATGGAGAGCTCTATGCCTTAAATCCAAAGAACGTCATAAAACTTCTGAATAAGGATTCCCTAAGTAAGCTTTTGAGTTTCGGACTTCTTTGCCCATCCATTGAAAAACAGAACGAAACCGTAGCTGATTTTGTGAAAAGGAACCTGGGATCCTCTGTACTTGATAATCTGGTTCAACCCTTTGTCTCTGGAATCCATGCAGGTGATGTAGATCAACTAATGATAGAGTCTGCTTTTCCAAAGCTCTACAAGGCTTCTCAACACAGTTTCTTCCTTCCCTGGGGCCTGTACAAAACTGCGAAAAAGAGAAAGAACCGTGATTTCAAAGGAATATTTACATTTAAAGAAGGGATTCAGACTCTGACCAATGCAATCGCTGCGAAAATTGGATCAGAGAAACTATTTTCAGCGAATACTGTACTTAAAATTGAATACAGCTCCAAAAGTCAGGAAGGTATTCTCGTCTCCACCAAAGATGAGGTTTTTCGCTGCAAGAAGCTGGTCTCCACAATTCCAGCTCTGCCCCTGGCCAGAATCCTTGATGAAAGGGAGAGCTCCTTTACTGATCTTGTCTCCTATCTCAAAGGCTTTCACTATCCTCGAGTCAAAGTTCTTCACCTTGGTTTTGATAGAGAGCAATTGCCTGGCTTTCAGGATGGATTTGGATACCTTAACCTGCAAAAGAAAAGAGATAGTCCAGTACTGGGTTGCCTGTTTCCGTCCTCAATGTTTCCCAACAGAGCACCAAATGGAAAAGTTCTGCTGACATTCTTCATAGGTGGATCGATGTATGAACAAACGGGAAACTTCGGGGCTCAGGAGTGTATGGAGCTTGCCTGTGAACAACTTCATAGCCTGATGGGTCTGCAAGGGGAGCCTGAAATGATTGAAATGCAAGACTGGCCAGGCGCGATTCCCCAGTACAATCTACATCAACTTCGCTTTGCAAACTGGCTTCCCCAATGGAGAAAGCAGAACAAAAATATCCATATTCTAGGTAATTTTGTTAACGGGATTTCAGTTCCTGACTGTGTAGTCAATCATCTACAGGCAGGACAGGACTGGGTTTGAGTCTTTTTTGACAGCTGAATTGAAACGGCTCTAGATTTTTGATTTTTTCGTTGGCTTCACCGAAACCCTCTGGTATTATTGGGCCGTTCAGGTGATCTCGTATTCACGTTTTTGAATAAGAAAGGTTTATTGATGCTATTTCGGGTCCTGCTAGTACTCCTCAGCGCGATATTTATATCAGCGCCCTCTGCAGACAATGCTGCGCTGGAGGACGGCTCGGAATTTATTGGTATCAAGGAACAACTTGGTAAAACAATCCCCTTGGATCTAGAACTCACTGACAGTGAAAACAAAAAGTTTAAGATTCGGGATTTCGTCAAAGACAAACCAATCATATTAAATTTCGTCTACTACAGGTGTCCAGGCATTTGCTCTCCACTGCTTGCTGGTTTGGCCAATGTTACAGATCACATGGACATACATGCCGGAATAGAGTATCGCATCCTGACTATCAGTATGGACCCGGGTGAAACCTACGATCTGGCAGCTTCAAAGAAGGTGAATTATTTCAATACCATGAAGCGTAAAATGGATCCTGAGGCCTGGAAGTGGACTGTGGGAGACGCTGATACAGTACATCAACTCACCAAGGCAACCGGCTTTTACTACAAAAGAGCTGAAGATGGAAATTTCATTCATAGTGGTGCATTAATAGCAATTTCTCCCAAGGGAAAAATCGCTCGGTACGTGTTCGGAGAGAAATTCCTGCCCTTTGATATGAAGATGGCGCTGGCTGAGGCAGAACAAGAGAAAACCGGACCAACAGTAGCCAAACTCCTCAAATACTGCTTCAGCTATGACCCTGAAGGCAGAAAATACGTTTTTAACATATTAAGAGTTGTAGGAACCCTGATTTTGTTCTGGGTGATTGCAATACTCATTTTTGTAAATGTGGCGGGCCCGAACAAAAAGAATGTTCGCTGGGGCACGTCCGAAGGAACCAAGGAGGACTCGTGAGTACAGCAAGTGCAAAGAGTTTCTATGAAGACAAGGCCGTAATCCTGGAGGGCCTGTACAATTACTGGGAAGAGCTCGGCAAGAACAACTCTTTTTTCAGAAAGTTGGCCCGGCTCCATACATGGGTTGGATCAACAGATCACAAGCGAATCGGGATTCTATATCTCATCAGTATGCTCACTTTCTTCGCCGTCGGTGTCAGCTTGGGATTTACCATCCGTCTGGAGTGGTTCTATCCGGGTGAGCAGTTCATCAATGCAAGAGTTTACAACTCAGTCTTTACTCTTCATGGAATCATAATGATCTTCCTCTTTGTGATTCCGGGTATCCCGGCAATCTTCGGTAACTTTTTCCTGCCAATTGTGATTGGAGCTGCTGACGTATCCTTTCCGCGGCTCAATCTGGCTTCGTGGTACATGTTCATGACAGGAGCTTTCCTCGCTGCGATATCACTTTTCGTCGGATCAACAGGAGATGGGTCACTGACATTTGTGGCTCCTGACGGCGGTTGGACCTTTTACGCCCCTTACAGCCTTCAGTCCAATAGTAATGTGGGGCTGGCTGTCTTTGCAGCCTTCATACTTGGTTTCTCTTCTATCTTTACCGGTCTTAATTTCATCACTACCATTCACAGAATGCGTGTTGAGGGAATGGGCTGGTATGACATGCCACTCTTTGTTTGGGGTTTGTATGCAACAAGCTGGATTCAGGTACTGGCCACGCCGGTCATCGGAATCACGCTTGCACTCATAGGAATAGAGCGGCTCTTTGGGGTAGGTATCTTTGATGCCGCGATGGGTGGTGATCCGGTGCTTTATCAGCATATGTTCTGGATTTACTCGCACCCTGCTGTGTATGTGATGGTAATTCCTGGAATGGGTGTTGTCAGTGAAATTATCGCAGTATTCTCTCAACGAACAATTTTTGGTTACAAATCCATGGTCTTTTCCATGATGGGAATCGCCTTTGTTGGGTACTTTGTATGGGCACACCACATGTTCACCTCCGGAATGACTGAAACGTCGATGATCGTTTTCTCCTTCCTGACGTTCTTTGTGGCAGTTCCTACTGCCGTGAAAGTTTTCAACTGGCTTGCCACACTTTACAAAGGCTCCATTCAATTGGATCCACCGATGATCTGGGCACTGAGCTTTGTGTTCCTTTTCTCGATTGGTGGTTTCACTGGACTGGCACTTGGTATGATTAACATTGATATCGCCGTTCACGACACCCTGTATGTTGTAGGGCACTTCCACTACACCATGTTTGGTGGTGGGGCTGTCTCTCTGTTTGCCGGACTCCACTACTGGTATCCCAAGATGTTTGGAAGAATGTACAACTTCTTTTATGCCTATGTTGGCTGGGCTCTTTTCTTCGTCGGCTTCAATACACTCTACGGATCAATGCTTGTAGCAGGAATCATGGGAATGCCACGACGTTATCATGATTACTTGCCTGAATTTACAACTATTCATCAGATTGGTACTGTTGGTTCAGTCATCATGATTTTTGGTCTCATAATTGTGTTTGGAAATCTGTTCATCAGTTTGTTCAGCGGTAAGAAAGCCGAAGATAATCCCTGGATGGGTAAAACTCTGGAATGGGATCAGGCCAGCACGCCTCCGGTTCTGTTTAATTTCAAGAAGCAACCTAGAATTAACCATGGACCTTATGATTACGAAGGAGAGTGGGTGTAATGAGTAGCATTGCAACTGCCAACGAGGTGAACAATCAAGATCATCTTGAAGAAGAAGAAGAAGACTTTCATTTCGATCACAATCATACAGATTATGAGGGAGCAAAACTTGGTGTTTGGTTATTCCTCTTCACGGAACTGGTTCTCTTTGGAGCAATGTTTCTGGCTCTGTTTGTCTATACAACAGGAGAGTACGGAGCTGAGTTTCACGAAGCAGGGAAATCACTAAAAGTAATGATGGGAGCTGGAAACACTCTCGTCCTGCTCACAAGCTCCCTGACTATGGTTTATGCCATTACTGCTCTTCAGAAGGGAAGCAAGTATCTCACCCTGTTGTGGCTTGGGCTGACTATTGCTCTGGCGTTAGCATTCATGGTGGTGAAGTATTTCGAATGGACTGGAAAGTTCAAACATCATATCTATCCAGCACATCTGTCTTTCATGGAAGCCAAATATGGACCATCGGATCTCTCCAAAGTTTGGGATAAGGAGTTCAAGGACTCCGGAACGACCCTCAAGGAATTCAATCATGTTCCAGTAACGGCAGCAGGTGTGGAAATGAGCCCTGAAGAAGTCAAGGCACTTCCTGAAGGAGACTATCCTCACCACCGCTACACTAAGGGACAAGTAGTGTTCTTCGGGATGTATTTCGCCATGACAGGTCTTCACGGATTTCACGTCATCATAGGAGTTCTACTGTTACTCTGGATGGTGTTTGAGGTGGCTAAAGGAACGGTCACTTCGGAGAACTATGGATATGTTGAAAATGTAGGTTTGTACTGGCACCTGGTAGATTTAATCTGGATTTACCTTTTCCCGCTCTTTTATCTGGTAGCTTGAAGGAGAGATGCTCATGAGTCATGATCACGAACACGAACATCACGTCATTGGATATGGATCTCACACCCTGGTATATATAGGATTGCTGTTTCTCACTGGATTAACAGTTGCCGCTGCCGGAGTAGATTTGAGCTGGGCCGTCAACTTGACGTTGGCGATGATCATTGCCACTGCTAAAGCCGGTCTCGTACTGACTTATTTTATGCACCTCAAATACGAAAAGCCTTATCTTCAGGCCTTCATTCTTGGTGTGATTCTCTTTATGTTTATTGTATTTTGCCTAACCTTTGTAGATTACGCATCAAGGGTATAACGAAAGGTAGCCATGTTTACAGGATTATCAAATGTAGCTAACACAGTGGACTCAGCCTTTCTTTTTGTCTTCGGACTGGACGCGATAGTGCTGGTCATGAACACAGTTTTCATGATTTATTGCTGTGTTCGCTATTCACGCAAGCGGAACCCGGTTGCCACAAACATCCACGGAAGTGTTGCTCTGGAAGTCACCTGGACTTTGATTCCAACCATCCTTGTGATGATGATGTTTTGGGTAGGCTTGGGGTTTAACAGGGATGCCAACGTTCCTGACGATGCTGTCAAAATCGATATTGTTGCTCAGAAGTGGACCTGGGGTTTCACTTATGAAACCGGTAAGGAAAACGACACAATAAGTTATCGCTGGACCGGTGAGCAGGGAGACAGGGTTGTTCCCATCCTTACTATTCCGGTTGGAAAAGCAGTTCAACTCAGAATGACTTCTATTGACGTTCTCCACTCACTTTACATCCCGGCGTTTCGTGTGAAGAAGGATATTCTTCCCGGTGACAGATACTCCACCATGTGGTTTATCGCGAACAAGGTCGGTATGTACGATCTTTTCTGTACGGAATATTGTGGTCAGGATCACTCCAAAATGTATGCGAAGGTTAAGGTTGTAGAACAGGCTGAGTTTGACAAGTGGTTGAATTCCGGACCAAAGATTCTTCGAGGAGAAGAGCTGATTGCTGCGGGAAAGACTATTTATAAGCAAAAGTGTACTTCCTGTCACATGCTCAATGGGCAAAAACTTGTAGGACCTCCGCTCAATGGCATTTTTGGCAAGAAAGTTGTGCTTGAAGATGGTAACGCCCTGATGCGAGACGAAAGTTATGTCATCGAATCCATCAACATGCCCCAGGCAAAGGTTGTGAAGGGCTATCCTGCCAACGGTATGGTTGCTCAGAATCTGAAAGGTCAAAAGCTTGATGCCGTTGTTGCCTTTTTGAAAAATTGCAAGACAGAAGGTTGTCAGTAATGCAAGTTCACAGTCGACAACAATTCGCATGGCTGCCAGCAGTGCTGGGCATGTGCAAGTTCAAGATAACTTTTGCCGTTTCCACCACAACCGTGGCTGGGTACATCCTCGGCAAGGGTATGCTGGACTTTGGAATTGTTCTTCCCACTTTGGCACTGTGGCTGGTGGCAAGCGGATCTGCAGCATTAAACCACTGGCAGGAATGGCCTTATGACAAAGAGATGGGACGCACCAGCTCTCGGCCAATTCCGGCTGGGCTCATGAGTCCAAATCTGGTTCTCTTTACAGCGACCTTCCTGATAGTCATAGGCTGTGTAGGGATGTTTCTGGCTGCGGGTTCCACAGCAACTTTACTTTCCGCACTGGCAGTATTCTGGTATAACGGTTTTTACACACCGATGAAGAGAAAGTCCCCCTACACTGTCATACCTGGCGGACTAATAGGTGCCCTTCCTCCCATGATTGGCTATGTTGTGGCTCATGGACAGATGACAGATCCAGAAATCCTGAGTTTTTGTTTCTTCATTTTCATCTGGCAGGTTCCTCATTTCTGGTTGCTATCACTCCATTACGGAGAGCAGTATCAGAAGGCGGGTTTTCCCTGCGTCACCCGAATGTTTGACCGGGCCCAGATGCACAGAATCGTCTATTCCTGGATTTTGACCTGCGCTCTGTGCAGCCTGACGCTTCCGGTTCTCAAGGCCAGCTACAATCCATATACCCTGGCCGGGTTACTGGTTCTTTCCCTCTGGATCAGTGTGGAAGAGAGAAAGCTGCTGTTTAGTGTAGAAAAACCACCGTATTTAAAAGCATTTATGGAATTAAACTTATACGCACTTCTCGTTATGGTATTGATTGCCATGGATGAGATATTACTGCATTTGTAGAAAGGCTCGAATTATGGAAGGAATTGTTTCCAAAATTATCTTATCTCCATCAGCAGAACTACTCCAGCTATTGAAGGTTTGCTTCATCATCACCATGATTCTTTATATCCCGTTTCTGACGATGACGATTGGAGGATTGATCAGCGCTTTGTCCTTCGATCTTTTGTCTGATGGTCCGGATTGTCCCAGAAAAGAGATTGCCAGAGTTACCCTGCAAAAACTCTTCCCCGCAAGGCATTACGGAATGATTTATGGTGTGATTCCCATCTTCACGGTGTTGGTGGTTTATGCTCAAAGTCTGTATGGAGCACCGGTTAATGTGTTTTCCTTTTTCCTGACTGCAGCTTTCGCTGGTCTTGCAGGCTTTTATTGTTTCTACAAATATCGTGATTCACTGCAATTCGCTTACTTCACTCATAAAGTGCAGGGCAGTATGGAGAAAGCTCCCTATGAAGTTAAGGAAATGGCACAGGACTATCATGACAGCTCAAATTATACCAGCTTTTTTGGAGCAACTCTGAGTCTGTTTTTCCTTCTTTGGTCTTCCTATATGTTCATCGGGGGAATGGATTCCGTACTCCATCCACAACAGTGGAGCGAGATTACAAGCGGATGGCACTTCGTTGTTTCTGCTTCCTTCTGGTTCAAATATCTCTTCTTCCTGAGTGCTTGTATGGCCGTTGGAAGTGCTGCAATGCTAATGTTCATGCTCAAGAAATATGACTGTTTAAGTGACGAAGCTTATTCCCAGGCAAAAGCCTACGCTTCCTATTGCGGTTTGTATGCCACATTGTGTATGCCACTCTTTGCTCTACTTTACGCAGCGGCTTTACCTTCGGAAGCATTTTCAGCAAGGATCGTACTTTATATGTTATTTGCTTTGGTTTTGTTGTTCCTGGCCGCAGCTCGCTTCTCGACAGCAGCATTTTCAGCTCAAAGAAGAGGGGGATCATATACGGCTTTTGTACTCCTCGTGCTCGCTCTTATGTTCACGACAGTATCTGACAATGTAGCCAAGCAAAACGCAACTCATCAACATACAGTGAAAGTATTAAGTGGTCAGCTCGGTGGAGCTCATGCCAAACATGAATCGAAAGACAATTCACACCACTAATCGAGGTAGGTCGAATATGAATCAAAAAGGTTCTTTATTTATCCCAAACATAGGTGCAATCTTCGTTTTCTTTGCGTTGATTACCTTGGGCTTTGGAATCGTTGCATTCCTGAATAAGCCAGTAGCTACAGAAATCCCGTCACTTCAAAGAGAAGCCACTCCCGATCTCAAGCAGATTCGCGGAAAAGTTAAGGCTGGTATGGACCTAAAAGCAGCTTTTCAGGTAAGCCCCGAGAAGATTGCCAAGGGCAAGGAGCTCTATGAGCGCAATAATTACTGCGCTTCTTGCCACGGAGCTGCCGGGAACCTCTTGGATGCCAATGGTCAACTCATGGCGATTGCACAGACCCCGACTCCTCCTCGAAATTTCACTCAGGCTACAGGGTGGAAGAATGGTCGCCAGATCTCCAAGATTTATGAAACTCTGACAGATGGGCTTTCCAATGGTTTAATGCCTTCGGCGCAAGCAATGCTAAATCCAGAGGAGAGAATCCTAGTTGCACATTATGTACGAAGTCTTGCCCCCGGAGCACCTGCTCCTACTTCTTCCGATGAAAAGTATGTGAATGATAAGTATGGCCTGGCCAAAGGGATTAAGGAACCACACCAGATTCCTGTCGCTGCAGCCTTCAAACTTGTCATGGCTGAAGCTGGTGAGCAGGCCATGACTGTTGAGAAAGCCATCGAAGAAGTCAGAAATCGTGCCGTTAAGGGTGACGAAGGGAGCGCACTCCTTGAATCAGGCTCTAGTAGCCTTGAGGGTTCACTTTCCATTCTCTCGAGAAATGGAAACTGGACAGCCTCCGCAAAAGATCTTCAGCAACTGGCTGTCGGCAATGTTGGAGCGCATGGTTTTCACCCATCGGTGAATAATTGGACTCTTGAAGACTGGACTCTAGTGCACAAGAGCTCAAATAGTATTTTCTCCGGTATCAGCCTTCCCAAGCCTGAGCCAAAGCCGGTAAAGGCAAGCGCTGCTAGCATGGATGGGAAGACCCTTTTCACGAAGAATATGTGCACAGCCTGTCATCATCCTGAAAAGAAGGTAATTGGTCCATCTTTTCAAATGCTGAGAGACAAATATAAAGCTGATGAGAGTACACTGACAAAACTCACTGCCAAGGTCAAAGCTGGTGGAGCAGGAGTCTGGGGCGCGATCCCGATGGCTCCTCATCCGCATCTAGCTGAAGGCGAAATCAAGGCCACCGTCAAATACATGCTCACTGGCAAGTAAACAAATCCTGATTTGAGCCCTGGATTTATCCGGGGCTTTATTTTTTTCCAGACAAACTTCAACTATTGATGGGCTTGAGTTTCTCCTGCGGATTCGGGAGTTTTAGCCAGAAATATCTGACTGCTTTCGAGGGTTTCATCAAAGCTTGATACAAAACTCACTTCATTCAAACCCAGGAGAAGATTCGAGCCGTGCTTCATTATAAGCTTCTGCCATTCTTCTTCCAGGGAAGCTGGAAAAATCAAAAGCCCTGGTTCACCCATTGATTCCAGTATTGCTTTGTGGAACAGCCCTCCCACAGCTTCAACCGTAACATCACCTTTGATTGCCCCTGTAACATAGATTACTTTATTGCTCTTCTTCAGGCTATTCTCTACTTCAGAGTCTGAGTTCTGACTCACTACATCTTGCGAAGAATCCAACTCAGGCAATGAACTCCCATTCTGCCCGAGTCCAAAATATACATGCAATGCGCAGGCAAGCCCTGTTGAGTCACCGTAAAGAACCTGATCACCATTGATCTTTATTCCATGGGTATCTAGAAGAGTCACTTCTTCTGTAAACTGAAAGCCATAACGGGCCAAACCCTCTCTGCTTAAAAAGATGGGATGCTTCAGAAACTCTTGCCACCCATTTCGAATCACTTCCACTTGCATAGTGCTTTCTCGATAGCCATCCAACACTTTCAATAAATCTCCCCAAGAACTAATGGGAATCTGGTTAGCGGAAACTATGCGGTCTGCAACATTGAGACGGCAGTCCGAACTTTTTTCACACATTTCATCAGGCCAACTCACAGAAACACTGCGATTTAAACCAACCTTCCTGTCTAGTTTGGTAAAAGTGACCAAAAGTGCTGTTTGAATTGAATTGCTTGCATGACGGCTCAATACCTCCAACTCATCAACGATAACATCGGTTTCTACAATCGCTTCCTGTGAATCCGTATAGGCTTCGAATTCTGGATAAAGATCCTCGGAAATGAGTACTCGTCGAAACAACTCTCTCTCCAATGCATTACTAATGATCAATGAAGATACGGAAAGTGCGGATACGGGACTACTATGAGGCGTCTGCACTAAACTGTGCAAATCCACAGGCTGAGAATCTACAAAATAGATCTCTC
>Ga0181583_10000072_pt1 | contig 61080 bp, 65 predicted proteins | sample 071ome_31_FD_132461 | JGI IMG/M metagenome (GOLD analysis project Ga0181583, IMG submission 132461) | Coastal salt marsh microbial communities from the Groves Creek Marsh, Skidaway Island, Georgia - 071405CT metaG (megahit assembly) | ecosystem: Environmental > Aquatic > Marine > Intertidal... | reverse complement strand
CTAGCCAGGGCCCTGAATTTACTGGCTTTTATTTCCAAGTGGGCCCCAGTTTTTGATAGAATGCCCGACCCTCGGGAGCGCGATGCGAATTCAGGGAAAACGCCGATCGCGCGGCAAGACTTGCGGATCGGCGCCGTGCCTGCACCCGAGCCTCAATCAGGACAATCTCATGAACAGTACTACACAGCCACGGCATATCTGTTTGCTGGACACGACGCTTCGTGACGGCGAACAAACCCAGGGAGTTTCATTTTCCAGCAATGAGAAAATGAATATTGCCCGCGCCCTGCTGCAGTCGCTGAAGGTGGATCGTATCGAGGTCGCCTCAGCCTGTGTCTCGGATGGTGAAAAGGAAGCCGTGTCCCGCATTACCAGCTGGGCCGAGAAAGAAGGGCTTGTGGACAGGATCGAAGTGCTGGGTTTTGTGGATTACAAGCGCAGTGTGGACTGGATCAAGAGTGCGGGCGGCAAGGTGATCAATCTGCTGAGCAAGGGCAGTGAGAAGCACTGTCGAGAGCAGTTGGGCAAGGATCTGCCGACCCATATCGAAGACATCATTCGAACCGTTGAATATGCCCAGTCGCAGGGCCTGCGGGTCAATATGTACCTTGAGGACTGGTCCAATGGTTACCGGGACAGCAAGGATTACGTATTCGGACTCATTGAGGGTACCGCCAATCTTGGCATCGAACACTACCTGCTGCCGGATACCCTGGGTTTGATGTCGCCCCAGGAAGTACAGGAATCACTGGCCGACATGATCACCTCGTTTCCCGGGCAGGAGTTCGATTTTCATCCTCATAATGATTACGGACTGGCCACGGCCAACGTGCTGGCGGCAGTGCAGGCCGGTATCAACAATATTCACTGCACCATGAACTGCCTCGGCGAGAGGGCAGGCAATGCCTCGCTCGCGGAAGTGGCGGTGGCACTCAAGGACAAGCTGGGTATGGCGCTCTCCATCGACGAGACCAATATCACGCTGGTGTCGCGCATGGTGGAGAATTTCTCGGGCAAATGGATCGCAGCCAACACGCCGATCGTGGGTGCCGATGTCTTTACCCAGACCGCCGGCATTCATGCCGACGGTGACTTGAAGGGTAACCTGTATGTAACTAACCTCAGCCCGGAGCGCTTCGCGCGCAAGCGCAAATATGCGCTGGGCAAGATGAGCGGCAAGGCATCGCTGATCAATAACCTGGATGAGCTGGGCATTCAGCTGTCGGAAGAGGAGCAGGCCAAGGTGCTGGAGCGCATCGTCCAGTTGGGTGACTCCAAGCACATCATCACCTCAGAGGACCTGCCGTTTATCATTGCCGACGTGATGGAGAGCAAGGACTACCACCACATCACCCTGCTCAACTGCTATATCAACACCGGCTTCAACGTGGAGAGCACGGCCAGTATCCGGGTCAATTTCGAGGGCGAGGAATTGCAGGGTACCGGTTCCGGCAATGGTGGCTTCGATGCCTTCATGGATGCCATAACGAAGCTGCTCAAGAAAAAGAAATTTCAGATGCCGGAGCTGGTGGACTACGAGGTGCACATTCCCCGTGGTGGACAGACCAATGCCTTGACGGAATGTATTATCAGCTGGGAGGGAACCGAGCGGCGTTTCAAGACCAGGGGTGTGAATGCGAACCAGGTCATGGCGGCAGTCAAGGCAACCCTGCGCATGATTAACCTGCTGCGTTCCTGATTCATCGCGGAAGCGCAGCCCAGTCCTCAAGCGCAGTTTTCGGTCGTTCGATTGGCGTTCCCGCACATCCTGTGCTGCGTTGCCATCCATGGCGCAAGGACGAGCATGTTTCAGCTCTTGGAAAGTTCTTCCGCGACCAGGTCACCGAAGGCATCGGTGTTGATGATCTTCGCATCGCTGTTGGGTGATTTCAGGTCGGGAGTTGTGAAACCCTGGGCGAATACGCTCTGCATAGCGTGCCACAACTTTCTGGCTTCCTCTTCCATGCCAAAACTCATCTCCAGCATCATGGCGACTGAGCCAATCATGGAATAGGGATTGGCGATGTTTTGCCCGGCGATGTCCGGTGCCGAGCCATGGGACGGCTCGTAGTACGCCTTGTCAGGGCCAACACAGGCAGAAGGCATAAGGCCCAGTGAGCCGAGGATGCCGCCACCCTGATCGCTGAGGATGTCACCAAACATGTTCTCCATGACCATGACATCGAACTGGCCCGGGTTGAGGCAGAGATAGGTCGCGGCCGCATCAACCAGGATGTGTTTGACTTCCACGTCAGGGTAATCCCGGCCCACTTCTTCCATGACCTCATTCCACAACACGCTGGACTTCAGCACGTTGCTCTTGTGGATGTTATGCAAGACTTTCTTGCGCTTCTGCGCCGTGTCGAAGGCAACGCGCGCTATGCGTTCTATCTGGTCTTCGTCGTACTCCAGCGTCTCCTTTACATAGCGCTTGCCGCTATCTGTGGTACCTGTCTCCTTTTCACCAAAGTACAGGCCGCCCACCAGTTCGCGAATGATGATGAAGTCGATGCCATCGCCAATAATTTCGGGCTTGAGAGGGGAGAAATGGGCAATTCCCTTGGGCAGGTAGACCGGCCGGAAGTTGGCGAAGGTGTCATAGCGACGGCGCAGGGGCAGCAAGGCACCGCGCTCGGGCTGCTCGTCTACCGGGATCTTCTTCGACTCTTCATGGCTGAGGCCGATAGGGCCTTTCATGATGGCATCGGCCCGATCGCAGAGCGCCTTGGTTTCTTCTGGAAAGGAATGACCGTGACTGAAATAGGCAGAGGCGCCAAAGGGGGCGTGCTGAAGATCGAACTCGATATCATTGCGTGACTCTACGAGACGCAGAATCTTCTCAGCCTCTGCCGTGATTTCTGGTCCAATGCCGTCTCCGTCCAGCAGGGCTATCGTTTTAGCTGCCATATCCTTCTCTTACCTGTGTGTAGTGTGGAAATTTGTCGCGGAATCAGGTCCCGCAGCGAGGCGCGTAATTTATCACAGGGATGCTGTCGCTTAACAGTTTGCGAGGGTTATCGGGGCCGGAGGAGGGCGAATAGACAGAGGGCCAGGCTGGTATCAGGCGCCTGAAGCCCGAGTCTGCGAGGTACTGCGGATTGGTGATGTCAGGGATTGAGCGCCTGCAAGACCACGGCCACCTGGCGGATGAAGACCAGGGTAAGAATGATGACGATTGTGTACACAACGCCATCGCTCAATTCCATACCGAAGAAAGTCTTTGGCTTGCTACCGCTATCCGATTCTGTGCCTGAACCGAGATTACTACTGGTATCTTCGTCGTCGAAACTCATAGTCTGGCCTTTAACCTTTAGGTAAGTCAGTTTTTGTGCTGGATATCCTCTCAATCAGGAGTATCGGCAGCAATGCACGACCCTTCAACTCTTGTGTTGCTCCTCTGAGGCTTGACAGGGCAGTTTTCCGGAAGGCCTTGTTTCAGGATTCGCTGGATTGCTTCCCAAGTCCTGCGCAGTGGAGCTGGAACTCGCACATGGTGTGTTTAATTTTAAAAATCAGGAGTTTATATCATTTCCATCGTCCTGCTCGCCAATAAATGATTGCTGTAGGGCCTCGGTGATTGAGAATGATCAGTCGAGTACCCGCGCGTCTGCCCTATCTACATTGATAGCACCGCCCAATATTTTAACTCTAATTAGGCGAGGCTGTTTCCGGCCAGAGTCCATTGCGTGGCACTGACTATAACGGGGGGCGCGTTAGCTTGCGACTAAGTTCAGATATACACCAGACCTGTGGAAGCTAAACCTACCAAATTGATATTTTGGAGATTAAGTTCATGTTCAGTTACTTGGTAAGCAAGATCAACTGCTGTGAGCGAACCTGAATCAATCATCGAGCCATAAGTATCGAGTAAGTCCTGGGGGGCAGTTCCATTAGTAAGGGCATGGTAAAAAAGCGAAACGATGTCTGAACCTTTCGGATTTGTACCGAATACTTCGTTAATCGCTAGTTGTAGAAAGTCATTGAAGCTGGTGCCTCGATCCAGGATTTCCAATCCAATTTTTACATACTCGGGGTTCTGTAGCCCAATTGGCCCTAAAAAGGCCCCGATTAATTTGGCTGTTCTGCCTGCATTACCATCTAAATCGAATGCTAATTTCTGGTCAGAGAACTCAATTCTCTCAATGTTCACAAAATCATGCCGAATCCCGCTCTCATTGTTGGTAAGCGAGTAGACGCCGTTTGCCGATGTTAGGGTATAGGCATTTCGCTCTCCAGCGTATACAACGGTGTCGATCCCGTCACTGCCATCGATTATTTGATTAATGTCTGTTGGAGAAAACCGGTCGTTACCAGCTGTGGCAGCTTGTGTATAGGGCGAACCGTTTCCAAGAGGAGGCGTGGAAGGATTTGTGGACCCTGAAATACCTGTCCCGGTAGCTTCGCCACGAGTCCATATTGTCACACCCCGTTCGCCCGGAGTATCCATGTCACGGCTGGCCACAATGAGAGTGGTCCCGTCTGTACTTAGGTAAGCCCACTGCGCTTGTTCACCGCCACCGTGCTCGGTGTCGCTTGTGTCTTCGCTTCTCGCCACGAGTTTTCCGCTCAGGTCGCTCAGGCTTACCATCCCACGATCCGCCTGCATAAGGTATTGATTGTCAGGCGTAAAAATTGGTACACCGGCGATCCCGGTTTGGCCCACTAACTCGCCGGTACGTGCCGCAAAAATGTCGCCATAGAAGTTTGCGACATACGCGCCATCGGCAGATATCGCTGCGTCGAGCGCGCCAGTTTGGCGCAGCCACAGAACTTCACCGGTGACTGAGTCAAGAACGGAGGTGTCTTTCGACTTTGTACCCACTGCAATCAAGCCAGCGGTGTCGTTGATTGAAAGGCCATTCACGAATGGCCAACCTCCTACATAGGTTTTCCAAACTAGCGCTCCTGTTTGAGCGACCAGCTTTACCAAGAAGCCATCACCTGAGCCCACATAGAGGTGTTCTCCTGAGAACACAAGTTTACGGACTTGTCCGTAAGTCCCCGCCGCATGTTGCCAAAGAAGCGCGCCAGTGCTGCCTTCATGCACTCCAAGCGCACCTTGGGTGGAGCCGGCGGCAACATAGCGTGTATCATCACTAATGGCCGCCTCAAGGCCTTCGAGATAAGCCTGTGGACCGCTGACACTCCAAATCGGCGTGCCACTATTGCCATCCAGTACTCCGAGTGTCCACTCGCCTGCCCCGTAGCGGATTATGTCGGGGTTCAGTAAGTAGACCACGCGACTGCCATCTGCAGACATGTCGCCGCCCCAAGTTTCCCAGCCTGGTGCGTATTCCCAGAGTAGGCTGCCGTCGAAATTGAATTTCTGGATCAAGGAGGTCGCGCGTAAAGCTGCATCGGCAGCATCATCGCCGGGGTCAGACCAGTTTTCCTGTCCAGGGATCAACACAAAGGTTTGCTCTGTTTCGCTGGCGACCCCACGCCAAAAGCCAACCGGAGCATCCGAAGAAACGCTAACGTGATATCCGTAGTCAAGGTCTGCGGCGGCTTGTAACTGAATTGAGTCCAGTGTAGCTAGCTCGGCTGCGCTTAAGGTTTGTGAGGAGTATCCGTCGGCTGTGATACGAATGAGCCAATCATCGCGTTCTGGAACCTGAGTTGAGAAATTTGCGATATTCGTGCTCGTTTTGAGCTCAACGTCGTACCAAGCGCTATATGGGGTTGCGACTTCTACTGTCAGACTTGGAATGGAACCATTTGGTAACGCAATTTGCCCCGAAAGATTTAGGTCTCCAGTAAGAGAAGCAGATGGATCAGTATGCGTAAATGACAAGGTTTGCGTGAGTTTTCCTGCAAGGCTTGTATCGGAGGTTGGGTCAGGCTGATGAAATGCCCTGTTGTCCGTGGCTATTATGAAATCAAAGGTATAGGACTTGGTCTCGCCCGTTAGTGGAGGTGTATTACCAAAGCGTGACTCATAGATTCCCGATAACCAGTTTTGCGCTATATAGGACTCACCCGGTGCCAGATCAATATTGCCGCCATTAGGAAAGACTGCAAAGCCCCCATCGCCTGTTGTTGCCGGGTAGCTCCCCAGTCCCACGATGGCAATTTGGAACGACAAATTATTGATCGCTTGAGTGCCAAGATTCGTGATTTTGACTTGTGCATTACGATCTTTGCTGTCAAGCGCATAGTCGAGTGATAGTGGGCCGACATATTCAATTTGCAGGTTATTCCAAACAACAGAGTTCACTAAGCTTGGCATAAATAGGTCTTTAAAAGAGTTAAGGATTCTGGAGGAAAATCCACGCAGGGCCATTAGTCACGGACAGATTGACCTGCCCTATATTCAGTGCAATTAACTCAGTGAGGAGTCGCGGCGAGTTTACTACCAGTGTTCAGATTCGGCTAGTAGTTAAAATCCAGAAATTATCGTAGTTAGCAAACCCCGCTTACGAGTTAGAATCGCCAATTTCTTGGTTTTCTCACTACTCAACATGGGTGAATGAGAACTTGATATGAAGTGCTGCAGATGCAGCTAAGAACAAATTGTCTAGGCCATCAAGTAGGATGGATCAGGGGGCAGAACTAAGGACTCGGGATATCTCTCGGCAGCTTGGTATCGTTAATCAGGTTTCTCAAAATCTAAAGGCGAAGTTTGGAGCAATGGATGTCTCTGAGGCCTAACGCCTGAGGTGGCTCGAGGAAAGCAGTCTCTTAAAGCGACTGCTGGCCCAGGCAGAGCTGGACAATATAGTCCTTGGGATGTTGCTTTCAGAAAAGAGGCGAAGCCGACCGTTCGGTAGCAGATGGTGCTTCTTCTGATAGATCAGGATTGTCTAAGCGAGCTCCGGGCTAGCAAGGTAAATAGTGTCAGCATAATCAGATCCGAGTATGAGAGAGTCAACCCAGCCAAGGATTAACCATTTGGGAGGTCCAATTGCAGAAGGTCGTCCAGTATCTGCGTTGTGTTGATCGACTGCTGCATTGTCCGCTGAAGTAGCAAAGATAGCTTGGTCAGACTCTGGTTTCTTCGGTTAGGCAAGCCTGCCCAGAAGGATTATTTATGAAGCGTCAATAGCATGTTTGGGGGCAGTTGACTAAATCAGTACTGGTTCAGATCGCAGAAATAAGCAAGCGTATTATTGTTAACCAGAAGAGGAGTTATAACGGAGTAGACCGCACAGTTCTTTGGGTTATCATCCGTAAAGCATAATTGCCAAGGCTTTGAGATGATTTAAACTTCGTCGTTTGGATATTGCTACTTTGTTGCAAGAGTTACTAGTAAGTGGTACCAGCGGGCGGACTCGAACCGCCACGCCCGTGAAGGCAATGGATTTTGAATCCATCGTGTCTACCAATTTCACCACGCTGGCACGTATCGCTTGCAGGTTCCAGCCACCGGGGCCGGCCGTTCAGCGATCCGCGCATTATACCAATTGGCCTCTACACCGCAAAGAATCTGTGGCCTCGGGGAGGTGGGCAGCGCCGGACTCTTTTCTCGGGCGCCGGTTTTCTATAGTCTGGCCGCTCTTGAAATCGGGCCGGGCATGAAAACCAGTGACTTCAGCTATCAGCTGCCGGAGCAGTTGATAGCGCATTTTCCCACCGAGCAACGATCGGCCAGCCGCTTACTGTCGCTGAATGTGGATTCTGGCGTGCTTCGCCACGGGCGTTTTCCAGACCTGGTAGAACTTCTCGACGCGAGGGATCTGCTGGTATTCAACAACACCCGTGTCATACCCGCTCGACTGTTCGCCATCAAGGAGACCGGCGGTCAGGTGGAGATCCTGGTTGAGCGGGTGCTGGATGAGGATCGTTTCCTGGCCCAGTTGCGCGCCAGCAAGTCACCCAAACTGGGCATGCAGTTGTTCCTGACGCGCGAAGCCAGCAGGAAAGTGGCCGCTGCCGACACGGCGGTGCTGGAGGTGCTTGGCAGGGATCAGCAGTTCTTCGAGATGAAGCTGGTGTCCGGTGGGGAGTTGGGGGTAGTACTGGAATCCTTCGGTCATATGCCGCTCCCGCCCTATATAAAGAGGCAAGACCAGGAACTGGATCAGGAGCGCTATCAGACAGTCTACGCGCGGGAGTCCGGCGCTGTCGCTGCCCCCACGGCCGGGCTGCACTTCGATGATGCACTGCTGGAAAAAATCAGGCGCAAAGGGGTACACAGCGCATTTCTCACGCTGCATGTTGGAGCCGGGACTTTTCAGCCAGTAAGGGCTGACAATATCGAGGAGCACCGCATGCATAGTGAACGCATCCGCGTCGATCAATCGGTGGTCGATGCGGTCGCCGCATGCAGGCAACGAGGTGGGCGGGTCGTCGCGGTAGGAACCACCAGCGTGCGCAGCCTGGAGTCGGCGGCCAGGGGGGGAGAGTTAGATGTCTACCAGGGGGAAACAGATATCTTTATCTTTCCCGGCTATGAATTTCAGGTTGTGGATGCGATGGTGACAAATTTTCACTTACCCGAATCCACCCTGTTGATGCTGGTCAGTGCTTTTGCCGGTCAAAAGATGATACTTGACGCCTATGCAGAAGCCGTTGCGCAGCAGTATCGCTTCTTCAGTTATGGCGATGCCATGTTCCTGTTTCACGAGGCGCAGGATTGATCCCGGTGGGGGCTCCACAGCCGCTGTTTGGGGAGGCTTTTTCTGACGCACCAGTGCGCCCACAGGCCATTTCTGTTCTGCTATAATCCGATTCCCAGAGTTCTTCATCAATTTTGACAAGGAAACCCAGACCAATGAAAGCCCCAGTGCGCGTCGCCATTACCGGAGCAGCAGGCCAGATCAGCTATTCACTCCTCTTCAGAATCGCCTCAGGCGCCATGCTCGGGCCGGAGCAGCCCGTCATCCTGCAATTGCTGGAAATCACACCAGCGCTGGGGGCCCTGGAAGGCACGGTGATGGAAATCGAGGACTGTGCATTCCCGCTGGTAGCCGGAATCGTCCAGACTGACGACCCCAATGTGGCCTTCAAGGATGCGGATTACTGTCTGCTGGTGGGTGCGCGTCCCCGCGGCCCTGGCATGGAGCGCAAGGACCTGCTGGAAGCCAATGCCCAGATATTCTCGGTACAGGGCAAGGCGATCAATGATCACGCCAGTCGCGACGTCAAGGTGCTGGTTGTGGGTAATCCTGCTAACACCAATGCGCTCATCGCCTACCGCAATGCGCCAGACCTGAATCCCGGCCAGTTCACGGCGATGACCCGTCTCGATCACAATCGGGCCATCTCCCAGCTCGCGGCCAAGACCGGCAAACACAGCACGACCATCAAGCACATGATCATCTGGGGTAACCATTCGGCGACCCAGTATCCCGATCTGCACCACTGCACCGTCGACGGCACTGCCGCCATGGATCTGGTAGACCAGGACTGGGTGACCGGTGATTTCATTCCCACCGTGCAACAGCGCGGCGCGGCCATTATCAAGGCCCGGGGCGCTTCCAGTGCCGCTTCGGCCGCCAGTGCCGCCATTGAGCACATGCGCGACTGGGCCCTGGGTACGGGCGGTGGTGTGGTGAGCATGGGAATCCACAGTGACGGCAGCTACGGTGTGGAAGAAGGGCTCATCTATTCCTTCCCGGTTACCTGCGAAGGCGGTAACTACACGATCGTTCAAGGGCTGGAGATCAATGATTTCAGCCAGGATCTGATGAACAAGACCGAGCAGGAACTCAGGGAAGAGCGCGACGCGGTTGCCGATCTCCTGCCATGATGGCGTGTCGCCAGCCTCATGCTGCATGAGGCTGGCCATTCACCATGGGTCCTGAATCCTTTCAATTTGTACTCCGCAGCCAGTTCTGGATATTCCAGCTCATAGGCTGGTCGATCTGGGTACTGATGCTGGTTCTGCGGGACCTGTTCTTCGTACCTCCCGAATATATCTTCTCCCGGGCGCTGGTATTCAGCATGAGTGCGGTGGTGGGCATGGTGCTGACCACCGGCCTGCGCTATCTGTTCCGGCTCGTGTGGGAGAGAGGGTTCATAGTCCGCTTCCTGGTTACCTGGTTCGGCTCTATGTTGGCCGCTTTGCTGTGGCAGCCGTTTCGCAATACCTTCGCGCTGCTACCATTCGGCGAGATATTCGATCTGCGCAGCGCGGGTGCCGAAGACCTCTTCGACGGCGTGTTCTCTTCCTCATTCCCACTGCTGCTTTCCTGGAGTGGGCTCTATTTTATCTTCAAGTACTACCAGCTTTTCCAGGCGGAAAAGGAGAAGAGCCTGCGCTCCGAGGCGCTTGCCCATGAGGCGCAACTGCTCATGCTGCGCTACCAATTGAACCCGCATTTCCTGTTTAACACGCTCAATGCCATTTCGACCCTGGTGCTCTCCAAATCCACGGAGAGAGCCAATGAAATGGTGACGAAGTTGAGCAAGTTTCTGCGTTATTCGCTCGATCACTCACCTCTGGACAGGGTGAGCTTTGCCCATGAACTGGAGACCTCGCAGTTGTATCTTGATATTGAGAAGGTCCGGTTTGGTGAACGCCTGCAACTTGAGCTCGATATCGATCCCGAAACGGAGCAGGCGCTGGTGCCCACCATGTTATTGCAGCCGATCATCGAAAATTCGATCAAGCATGGTATTTCCAAGGCAGAAAAGGGCGGGTGCATTACTATTAGCGCGAAAAAGGAAGCTGATAATCTTACTATTAGTGTCACTGACGATGGCCCCGGATTGACGGAGGAGGACCTGCTCGACAAGTCCTTCTCTTTCTCAAAAGGCGTGGGAGTCAGCAATATCAGAAACAGGTTGAGTGAGATCTACGGTGATAAGCACAGCCTGGAATTCTTGAATGCCCAGCCCTCCGGGCTAACGGTAAAGGTAACGATTCCTTATGACAGAGAATGACCCGACAAGACTAACGGCCGTCATAGTTGACGATGAAGAGCTGGCACGAGAAGGATTGCGTCTGCGCCTGCAGGATATCGATTCTGTTACCGTGCTGGGTGAATGTGGCAATGGCAAGGAGGCCATGCACGCAATCATGGAGCTTGAGCCCGATATCCTGTTCCTGGACATCGAGATGCCCGGCATGACGGGTTTTGAGTTGATCTCGGAAATTCAGGCTGAAGTCATGCCCATGATCATCTTCGTCACAGCCTACGACTCTTATGCCATAGAGGCGTTCAAGGTCCATGCCGTGGACTACCTGCTAAAACCGGTAGAGTTGCCACGATTGCAGGAAGCCGTGGCAGCCTGCGCACAACGCAAGCTGGAGCGGGAAGCGGGTGACGAGAAACAGCGCCTGCTGGAAATGGTGGTCGCGCTATCTGGCAAATCTGAAGCGGCGATCGGTGAGATACTGGAGAGCGGGGAAGCCCTGGTCGAGCACGTGGATCGTCTCGCCATCAAGGATGGCTCTTCCATAAGCTTCGTGCCGGTGCGGGATATAGACTGGATCGATGCGGCAGGGGATTATATGTGCGTGCATGCCCTGGGAGAGACCCACATCATGCGCACCACCATGAAGGATCTGGAGGCGAAGCTGGATCCGACCATATTCCAGCGGGTGCACCGCTCAACGATTGTAAACCTGGAGAGGGTGGAGAAGGTTTCCTCCCATATCAACGGTGAATTCCACCTCACCCTGAGTTGCGGCTCTTCTTTGAAGATGAGTCGTTCCTACAAGGAAAAGGTCAAACACTTCTTCTAGCGCGCTATCTGCTGCCGCACTAACTGCTGCTCAAGTGATCCAGTGGCAGGGCGGTGGTGTTTTTCACCTCTCGCAGCATGAAACTGGAATGCACGTCTGATACCCCTTCGATGCGGGTAATCTTGTTGAGCAGAAATTCCTGGTAGTACTCCATGTCCGGCACCAACACCTTGAGTTGGTAGTCTGCCGACTGCCCGGTGATCAGCAGGCATTCGATTACCTCGGGATAGCTGTTCACGATTCTCTCGAACTCCTCGAATCGATCTGGGGTGTGGCGGTCCATGCTGATCTGAATCAGGGCGGTGAGTTTCAGCTGCAGTTTGGAAGGGTTGAGGAGAGTGGCCTGACCCTTGATGATGCCAGCGTCTTCCAGTTGCTTGACCCTTCTCGCGCAGGGCGAGGGTGACAGTCCGATGCGTTCCGCCAGTTCCAGGTTGGTGATCGCGCCATCGCGCTGCAATTCCTGCAGGATGCGGCGATCCAGTTTGTCCAATTGCGGGGTCATGGGGCAGGCCTCACTATCCAGAAAAACCCATCCTAGCAAGCAATATAGAATAAATCACCAATATAATGGTCTAAAATAGATATAAATGCCATTATAGACCGCTTTTAGTGAAAACTATGCGTAGAAATGCTACGGATCATGCACTATGCTTCACATCCTAGCGATCGGGTTGTTGCCACAAGCGAAGACCCGCTGGCCAGGATTCCCAAAAGGAGTCGAAGGCCATGAGTCGCCAGGAAACAGCACATCCAGCACAAGACGGGTAGTCGGCACAGGTAGTGGAGAACAATCATGTCAGGCAAGCGCTTTGACCATCGCAAGTACAAGGCTTTCAAGCCAATCGGATTGAAGGATCGCACCTGGCCGGACCAGGTCATCGACAAGGCACCTACCTGGTGTAGCGTGGATCTGCGAGACGGCAACCAGGCTCTGATCGAGCCCATGTCCGTCGATCAGAAAATGAAAATGTTCGAATTGCTGGTGGATGTGGGTTTCAAGGAAATCGAAGTCGGGTTTCCCGCCGCATCACAACCGGATTTTGACTTTGTGCGCCGCCTGATCGAAGAAGACAAGGTGCCTGCCGATGTCACGATCCAGGTACTGACCCAGGCCAGGTCGGAGCTTATTCAGCGCACCTTCGAGTCGCTGAAGGGTGCACGCCGGGCGATTCTCCACGTCTACAATTCCACCTCCGTGGTGCAGCGGGAAAAAGTATTCAAGACCGACAAGGCCGGTATCATCGATATCGCCGTTGCCGGCGCGCGGGAAGTCAAGCGCTGTGCGGACCTGGCGCCGGAGACAGAGTGGGTGTTCCAGTATTCACCGGAAAGTTTTACCGGCACCGAAGTCGATTTCGCGGTCGAGGTGTGTGATGCGGTCATCGATGTCTGGCAGCCGACAGCCGAGCGGCCTGCCATCATCAACCTGCCGGCCACGGTGGAGATGGCTACTCCCAATGTCTATGCAGACCAGATCGAATGGTTCTGCCGCCATATCAAGAACCGGGATGCCGTGGTTGTGAGTCTGCACACCCATAACGACCGAGCCTGTGCAGTCGCGGCTGCGGAGCTCGCGGTCATGGCCGGCGCACAGCGGGTGGAAGGCACCCTGCTGGGCAATGGCGAGCGCACCGGCAACATGGATATCGTGATCATGGCCATGAACCTGTACAGTCAGGGCATCGATCCCGAACTGGACCTGCACGACATGGACCGAATCGTCTCTGTGGTGCGTGAATGTACGCAGATCGACGTGCATCCCCGCCAGGCCTATTCCGGGGACCTGGTGTTCACGGCCTTTTCCGGTTCGCATCAGGATGCCATCAAGAAATGCCTCGATATCTATCAGGAGGGTGCTCCCTGGGAGATTGCCTACCTGCCCATCGACCCGCGCGACATCGGCCGTACTTACCAGGACGTGATCCGGGTCAATAGCCAGTCCGGCAAGGGCGGTGTGGCCTATGTGCTGGCCAACAAGTTTGGATTCCAGTTACCACGCTGGCTGCAGATTGAATTCAGCCGTGTCGTACAGAAGGTGACAGAGGATACCGGGCAGGAGATTTCACCCGACCAGATTTGGGACCTGTTCAACACCCACTACCTGAACAATGAAAAGACCCTGAGCCTGGAAAACTTCACGATAGAGAAGAGTGGCGGCCGGGAAACGTTCAATGCCCGCCTGGATTACGCGGGACAGGAACTGGAGATCAGCGGTACCGGAGACGGTGTGCTTGATGCCTTCGTGGAAGCGATCAAGCAAGCTACCAACATCGATTTCGAAATCATGGAATACGGTGAACATGCACTGGGCCAGGGTGCGGACGCCGAAGCGGTGACTTATATCCAGATTCGTTGCGAGGGTAGACGCTACAGTGGTGTTGCCATCAGCAAGGACATCATTGCCTCCTCGCTGAATGCATTTATGGGCGCAGCGAGCCAGTTGCTGGTTCAGCAAAAAGCAGCGGCCTGAAATTGCACCGGTCAACTATCGAATAGCAGGTCAAACAGCGGTTCGAGCCGGAGTTGAATACTCCTCAAAAAGGGGTTTCCCATTTCGGTTGGGATGCTCCGGCTCGGCGGCTGCTTGGCCTCTTTCCATTTCTCAATGCGTAATTTCACACCCACTGCCTGAACGTTTACTGCTGGATACAGGGTCTGGTGACCAAAGGCATGATGAGGTGAATGGACCATGTTAAAGACAAGCCTGATAACGGGATTGGCGACTATGCTGCTTGGCTTCTTCGGAATCAGTTGGGGAAGTGTCGACAGGAAGATCGACCGTGAATTCCCGGAAGTGCGGTTTATTACATCCGCAGAACTTGTTCAGCAGCAGCGCGCGGCTGCGCCTCCTGTCATTATTGACGTGCGAGAGCGGGACGAATTCGCCGTCAGTCACCTGCAGGACTCGCTGAACCTGGAAACGGGCCAGTCAATCGCGGAACAGTTTCCCGACAAGGATACCCCGATAGTGGTGTATTGCTCCGTTGGTTACCGATCGGCTGCTGTGGCAGACGAACTGAAGACATTGGGCTATACCAACGTACGCAACCTCCATCACTCCATCTTCGCCTGGGCTGACCAGGGTCTGCCCATGGTCAATGCCGGGGGCAGGACCGAAAAGGTCCATCCATTCAACCTCGCGTGGGGCAGGCTGGTCAACAGGGAACTGCACGACTACGATGCTCCCTGACTTCCTGGGCCAGAAACCAAACTATCTACCGGCCAAATACGACTAATCCTTTGAAACCAGTGCCCTGCGTGCTGAAACATTGGCCCTGAATGTCCGATATACTGACTAGTCAAGCCAACAAACCTGCGCAGTGAATCCTGGGGTAAGCCAGCATGAGTCCGAACGATGAAGATGAGGCACTAATCGCCGCAGCTCTCAACGGCTCAGCTTTTGCCTGGGAAAAACTGGTGAAGCGCTATGAGAGCAAGATTTACAACCATGGTCTGCGGCTCATGGGCAATAGCTCCGATGCCATGGACTTAATGCAGGAAGTCTTTCTGGGGGTATATCGCAATCTCCATAGATTTAGAGGGGATGCCAAGTTCAGTAGCTGGATATTCCGGATCGCGCATAACAAGGCGGTGGACCTCAATCGCAAGAAGAGATTGCTGGCAGGGTATCCGGTAGACAGCGATAACGATGGCGATGTGGTCGATTCGCTTCCGGACGAAGAAGGAAGCGAGCCAGATCTTCAGTTACTGCAATCGGAGCAGAACAGAAACATCATGGCGATGCTCAATACTCTCCCGTTTGAACAACGCCTGATAGTCGAGCTCAAAGTGTTTCAGTCGTTGACCTTTGAGGAGATCGCAGAGATGCAAGGTATATCAGACAACACGGCTAAGACCCGATTTTACACGGCGCTTCGCAAACTGAAGAGCTTGACGGAGGAGCATCATGTCCTGTCCTAAGACACCCCACATACTGCAAGAGTATCTCGCAGATGACCTGACCCCTTTAGCGAAGGTGGAGATAGACAAACACCTGTTGCAATGTGAGCACTGTTCCCGTGAATTGGAGGTGCTGATGCTGACCCAGAGTCAGCTTGCCGACTGGCGGGAAGAGCGTGTGCCCCATTGGGATCGCGGCACGGAGCTGTTTCGTCGGGAACATCGGGTGAGCAAGGAGAGCCCCTCCTGGTTTACAACCTGGCAGTGGATGCCCACGGCGGCGTCCTTTGCCATGCTGTGCCTGTTGATTCTTAATACCAGCGTAAGCGTGGGCAATGATGGTTTCTCGGTGAGTTTCGGTTCCCCCGAGGGCGACCTGGATGCAGTCCTTGCGGCATTCGAGTTGGATCAGCGCGCCGAGATCGACTCGGTGATTGCGAGATTCGAAAGCAGGCAGGATGCAAACAATCTGCAGCTGATGCAGGCGGTCATGTCCCAGACCCAACAGGCGACGGTTGAAAACCTGGATCAGATCTACGCCTATTTCGAAGAGCAGCGGCGGCAGGACATGCAGTTGATGAGCCAGGGCTATCAACAATTGGCTGACAGCGACTATGCTACCGTTCAGTCATTGCAGGAATTGGCCCAGTTCGTGAGCTTCCAGGGTGCGCGATAAACCATGCTGAATTGCCGAAACAAGAGCCAGAACTGCAGTGCTCGCCTGGGTCTGAGTTGGTGCCTGACCGCTGTGCTCGGAATGACACTGGGCGGTGCGGGTATCGCTCAGGAGCAAAACATTGAGGAAGTGCAACGCAACCTGGCGATCTTCTCCGGTATTCTCGAGGAATCCCTGGAGCTTAATGCGTCTACGGGGCTGTTCGGCATGAGCCTCGGCGGCGTGGAGAGCACCTATCTCAGTCACCAGGGAGCGGTGCTGGAAATTCGTTCCCCGCTGGCCAATCGCCGCAATCGCATGGGGCTGGCTTCCCTCAGTTCAGCCATGCAGGCACTGCAACTGCGCCAGAACCCGTTCGAGGCGATGCGCGGTCGTACCGCACCGGCTACAGCAGCGACCCAGTCCCTGGCTGTCGCGGAGGCGGAGTCTGCCCCCACCGGCGTCTACCAGCAGATGATGGATCGCATCGCCAATATCGATTACTCGCTGGTGGCGCAGACTGCGATGCAACAGGCCGCGCATTCCGCGCGTTCGCTACGGGCGCTGGGGGAGCTGGACGATGTGTCCTTCGACGACCTGAATGAGCGGATCAATGGTGTGCGCGAGGACATCAGTGCCAGTATTGCCGAGCTGCGTGAAATCGAGCAGGAAGTCCGTGCCCGGGCCAATACCGAGGCAGTCGCTGCTGACACCGCGGATTCTTCACTGAGCGAGCGGCTGGAAGAACTGCTGCAGCGCATGCAGCCGCTGCGTGACCAGGCACTGAGCATGGCGCAGGAACTGAAAGCCCGTTCCGAGCAGGCTGAAGCGGATTACGCCTTGGCCTGGCGTGAAGACCTGGTGGCCTTCGAGGCGAACCTTTACCAGGCGCTCTGTGAATATGGCAGTACCCTGTCCGCGATTCCCGAGGACCAGAATATTTCCCTGATTCTGAAAGACCTTGGGGAAGACCGGGGAGAGAATCGCCGCACCGATCAAGTGCATGTCGTCGCCAAATCGGATATTTCCGCCTGCGGCCGTGGCGAATTTGACAGTAGCAGCCTGCGCGAACGAGCCACTCGCTACAGTTATTAGCCCCTTCGAATGCGCATCGGGATCCGCTTCAGAGCTATTCGAAATCAGTTATTTTTTCCTGAAATTTACAAATTTCCAGCGCAGATCATTGAGCATTCAGTCACTAGTGTGTGGAATGGTTACACCCGGAAATTCGGGCTTGGTCTCGGCCGTGAATATCTTATAGAATGCCTGCGATATCGGGCATCCAGCCATACTGGCGCTTATCAGTTTGCATTCGGGGCGGGTCAGTTTGTAGCCACAGATCAGGTGGTGGAGACTCTGAATCAGAGCGTGGCGAAAACGACCTTTGTCCGGTCACAAAAATTTACGGTAAGTAGTGAGACACTGATCCCCTTGCGATCAGTAGAAGAATAATCCAGAAATACCAAACACGCTGAAAAAGAAAAGAAGACGCCGTTAAGGAGACAATAATGGACTGCCCAAAGTGCAATTCAGAAATGCAAGAATTGAAAATCGAGACTCTCTATGGACAAGTAGTCATCGACAAATGCAACAGCTGCAGCGGGCTATGGTTCGATAACGGCGAAGCAGAGCAGTTGAAAGGAGACTGGATGGCTGAGTTCGCAGATAGCGGCGATCCAGAAGTAGGCAAGAGCTACAACACCGTGCGTGACATTCACTGTCCCCGCTGCGGCAAGACCATGAAGAAGGTGAATGATCCCAAGCAAAAGCACCTGGAGTATGAAGTCTGCGAAGAGCATGGCATGTTCATGGATGCCGGTGAATTTACCGACTACAAGCACGAGACCCTGCTGGATATGTTCCGCGACGTGGTGTCAGCGATCAAACGCCGCTAGACACTGCAAGGCAAGCTTTTTAGAAATGCCATCTGGGGTGGTCCCAGATGGCATTTTTTATGGCCGCTGTGTCCAGGCTCGGCATCTTGCCCAGATCTGTCCAGTGGCGATCGGCATTGTGAAAGTCAGAGCCCTGTGAGATATACAATCCCTGTTCCATGGCCAACTCGCAGAGCTGCCTGCGCATGACCGGATCGATGTTTCCATAGGAGCCTTCCAGGCCTTCGCCTCCGGCTAAACGAAAGGCTTCTGCCAACTGCTGGAGTTTGCGTCTGTTCAGGGAGTATCTGCCAGGGTGGGCCAGCACGGCGATACCGCCAGCCTGCCTGATTAGCTCGATCGCCTCTGCCAGTTCGAACCAGGCAATCGGAACCCAGATCTTGCCGCGCCTGCCGAGGTAACGCTTGAATGCCTTGTCCCAATTCTTGCAGTGACCATTGTCCACCAGGAATTCGGCGACATGGCTTCGGGTCCAACTCACCGCAGGCAGGGAGTCCATATGCTGGTCCAGGCCATTGATTCCCAGACTCACCAGCATGTCATGCATGGCGAGAATGCGTGCCTGTCTTTTGGCTTGTTGAGTCTCGAGGGAACGGGTCAGGTCTCCCGCAGACGCGTCGACGCCCAGCCCGACAACATGAATCTCACGATTCTCCCAGTTGCAGGAGATTTCAACGCCGGGAATGAGGGTGAGCCCAGCCGCAGACGCAAGTGTCTGTTGATGACAGTCCAGGCAGTCATGGTCGGTTATTGCCAGATGGCTAATGCCGTTGTCGGCGGCCCTCTGCAGCAAAAATTCCGGGCTGTGTTTGCCATCGGAAAAATGGCTATGGCAGTGTAGATCGGCTTTCACATGGCCAGTATACGCTGAACCGGGAAGAGGGGGGCGATGTTGTTTTGTTTTGCCTGTAAGAAATTCGGACAGGACTGGGTCACTTCTGTAGGCTGTGGACTGTGAGTCCCGGCTGCGTGCGGGTCACAGACTGACCTGCAAATACTGGGCCTGTAGCCGATATGCTATAGTGCATCCATTGGCCTACTGATCGCTTGCGGGCGGTTATACCCTGCCAGGCGGTGACTCGATACATGACATCTCTCAATGCACTCAAACCGGGAGATTCAGACTCACACTCGCAAGGTCTCGTTCCGGGCTGCAAGCATGGCATTGAGCAATGTGCCGAACTGCTGCGGCAATTATCCGAGTCTTCATTCACGCAGTCAGAAGGTGGCGAATCCTCCATCGGTGCCCATCTGCGACACATCCTCGACCGCTACCACTGCTTCTTTGCCGGTCTGGAGAGTGGTTGCGTGGACTACGATGGCCGGAAACGGGACAAAGCGATCGAGACCAATCTTGAGGCCGCGACATTTGCCCTGACATCCATCGCCAGGCGCATCGATGAACTCGATGCGGTTGCGGCCGGCCCGCTGCAGATCCGGGAGTCGGTCCACCATCTCAGCCCGCAGGTGCTGCTGGGCAGCTCGGTTAAGCGCGAACTGATGAGCCTGATTACCCACACCACACACCATCTGGCCATTATCGCCTTGCTGGCCAGGGCGCAGGGCTACGAATTGCCGGAAGATTTCGGCAAGGCGCCATCTACCATCCTGCACGAGCGTTCCTGAGGTCTCGTTCGGGACCAATACTTGACTAAAATACTTAGGTATTTGATAATCCGCACTGATTTAGTCAGGAACAGGTTATTCCATGCGTCTTACAACCAAAGGCAGGTATGCTGTGACAGCGATGCTGGATTTGGCGCTGCACAAGGATCAGGGGCCTATCAGCCTCGCCGATATCTCTCAGCGCCAGGCCATCTCTCTGTCCTATCTTGAGCAGTTGTTTGCCCGATTGCGCAAAAGTTCGCTGGTCAGCAGTGTGCGGGGGCCAGGCGGTGGCTATGAGCTGTTCCGGGACGCCACCTCCATTTATATCGCCGAGATCATTGATGCGGTGAACGAATCGGTGGATACCACCAAGTGCAGGGGAGCTGGCAATTGCCAGGATGGCGAAACCTGTCTCACGCATTATCTCTGGGAAGACCTGAGCGAGCAGATTCACAGCTTTCTGCAGGGAATCAGCCTCGCCGATCTGGTCACCCGGTCGGACGTCAAGCGCATCGCGGAAAGCCAGGACAGGCGCCAGATGGTAGGCAGTGAGAACATCGAATTGAAGGAGGTCAATGACCTTCAGCTGCCGGCGAGCAGCGTGTAAACTCGCCAGGTTCTATACGAGGTCAGGAATAACATGCAATTTCCCATTTACATGGATTATTCATCTACCACACCAGTCGATCCCCGGGTGTCTGAAAAGATGATGGAATGTCTTACCCTGGAGGGTAATTTCGGTAATCCCGCGTCGCGTTCCCACATGCTCGGCTGGAAGGCAGAAGAAGCGGTGGAAACGGCTCGTCGCAATGTAGCGGACCTGCTTAATTGTGATCCCCGGGAAATCGTCTGGACATCCGGAGCGACCGAGTCTGACAATCTTGCTATTAAGGGCGCCGCCCACTTCTACCAGAAGAAGGGCAAGCACATTATCACCTCCAAGATTGAACACAAGGCTGTGCTCGACAGTTGCCGCCAGTTGGAGCGTGAAGGCTTTGAAGTAAGCTACCTGGATCCCGACAAGAACGGCCTCATAACGCCTGAGGCAGTGGCAGCCGCTATTCGCGAAAACACCACTCTGGTTTCCCTGATGCATGTCAATAATGAAATCGGTGTCATCAATGATATCGAGGCGATTGGCAAGGTGACGCGGGAAAAAGGAGTGATCTTCCATGTTGATGCTGCGCAGAGTCCGGGTAAGGTGCCCATCGACCTGGAAACCATGCAGGTCGACCTGATGTCTCTGACGTCACACAAGATCTATGGCCCTAAAGGTATTGGTGCGCTGTACGTGCGACGCAAGCCGCGGGTGCGGATTGAGCCGCAGATGCATGGCGGAGGACACGAGCGTGGCATGCGCTCCGGCACACTTCCTACTCACCAGATTGTGGGTATGGGAGAGGCGTTTCGTATCGCGAAGGAAGAGATGGTGGAAGAGAATGCGCGCATCCTGGCATTACGCAACCGCCTGCTAGATGGCTTGAAAGATATCGAGGAAGTCTATGTAAACGGCGATCTCGATCATCGGGTAGCCGGCAATTTAAATATCAGCTTCAACTTTGTCGAGGGTGAATCCTTGATGATGGCGCTGCGAGACCTGGCAATATCTTCCGGGTCAGCCTGTACCTCGGCGAGTCTTGAGCCCTCCTATGTATTGCGGGCGCTGGGACTGAATGACGAACTGGCACACAGCTCGCTGCGGATTACCCTGGGCCGTTTTACGACCGAGGAAGAAATCGACTTCGCGATTGAAAAGATTCACGAGGCGGTGGCTAAACTCAGAGAGTTGTCCCCTCTATGGGATATGTATAAGGACGGTGTGGATCTGGATCAGGTCCAATGGGCAGCACACTAACAGTAGAAGATTGCAGACGAGGTAATCATGGCATATTCGGACAAGGTTATTGATCACTACGAGAACCCGCGTAATGTGGGCAAGCTGGATGACGCAGATAGCAACGTCGGTACCGGCATGGTTGGCGCACCGGCCTGCGGTGATGTAATGCGTTTGCAGATCAAGGTAAACGACCAGGGTGTTATCGAAGACGCCAAATTCAAGACTTACGGTTGTGGTTCCGCCATCGCATCCAGCTCATTGCTGACCGAGTGGGTGAAGGGTCGTTCCCTGGAAGAAGCGACGGCGATCAAGAATAAGGATATCGCCGATGAACTTGGCCTGCCGCCAGTGAAGATTCATTGCTCGGTGCTGGCTGAAGATGCAATCAAGGCGGCTATCGCCGACGTGAAGAAGAAGCAGGAATCCAGGTGATTGCGCAGGCTTTGACCCCCGAGCCGCTGAAAAGAGTCCACCGAACACGCAAACAGAACCAGTATTGATGACTATATCGATTACAGAAAATGCAGCCAGGCATGTCTCGCAACAGCTGGCGAATCGTGGCAAAGGACTCGGGATCAGGGTTGGGGTCAAGACCACCGGCTGTTCCGGAATGGCCTATGTGCTCGAATTCGTTGACAAGCTGGAAGTAGGAGATCAGGTTTTCGAAGACCAGGGTGTGAAGATCATCGTAGATCCCAAGAGCCTGGTCTACATCGATGGAACCGAGATGGATTTCGTGAAACAGGGCGTCAATGAAGGCTTTGAATTTCGTAATCCTAATGCCAAGGGTGAGTGTGGCTGCGGCGAAAGCTTCAGCGTCTAATCACTGGCTTCAAACCCCGAACTGACTCCACGCAGAACGCAATCCAGAAACCAACCGTGCTTTCCCTGGAACATAACTTCTTTGAAATATTCGATTTGCCCGAGGCTTTTGATCTGGATGAGAAAGAGCTGGGGTCGCGCTACCATAGACTGCAGAGTGAAACTCATCCCGATCGTTTTGCTGGAGAAGAGGAAGAGAAGAAACTGCAGGCTGTGCAACTAAACAGTTATCTCAACGAAGCCTACGCGACACTGAAATCGCCGCTGCGCCGGGCTGGTTACCTGCTGCAACGAAGAAACATTGATCCGGAATCCGTCAACCAGCAAGACCTGGACATGGAACTGCTAATGGAGCAGATGCAGTTGCGCGAGACTCTCGCCGACTTGCCGAAAGATGAATCAGCCTTGCCGGCGCTGGATGCGATGAAGGTAGAGGCGAAGCGCCGCATCGCGGAGCGAGAGGCCGGATTCGCCGAGGCTTTCTCTGCGGACCAGTTGCCCCGGGCCAAGAAAATTTTCCACGAGTTGCAGTTTATCTACAAGCTGTTGGATGAAACCCTGCAAGCCGAAGAACAGCGCCTGGGATACTGACAATGGCTTTGTTACAAATATCAGAACCTGGCGGTGAAGCTGCCAAACCTGTACATCGCTTGGCGGTGGGTATAGACCTGGGAACAACCAACTCCCTGGTCGCGGCCAGTTGTGGCGGCAAGGTCGAGATACTGCCCGATGAGCAGGGCAGGCACCTGGTACCTTCCGTGGTGCACTACGGCGAGGACTGTGCCGTTCAGGTTGGTCACGAGGCCAGGGCCAGAGCCGCTGCAGACCCTTCCAATACCATTGCCTCTGTGAAGCGCTGGCTCGGCAAGAGTCAGCAGGAGATCAAGCAATCTTCCCAGGCTTCTCGCTATCAATTTGACGACGCCCGGTCGGAGACCGCGCCAGCCATAATTACCGCAGCCGGCAGTCGCGATCCCGTGCAGATGTCGGCAGACATCCTGGCCGCCCTGCGAGCGCAGGCCGAAACCTGCCTGAAGGGAAAGCTCGAGGGTGCCGTGATCACGGTGCCAGCCTATTTCAACGATTCGCAACGCCAGCAGACCAAGGATGCAGCCGAACTGGCAGGCATCAAGGTGCTGCGCCTGTTAAACGAGCCAACGGCAGCCGCCGTTGCTTACGGCCTCGATACCGAGGATCAGGGCTCGGTGGTAGTGTTCGATCTCGGTGGCGGCACCTTCGATGTCTCCCTGCTCAGTATGAAACAGGGCGTGTTTGAAGTGCTCGCCACCGGTGGTGATACCAATCTCGGTGGCGATGACTTCGACCAGGCAATCTACGACTGGTTGCAGGCTGAGTTCGCCACCAAAGCCACAGCGATAACGGCGCAGGTAGAGTTGCGAGCTTATGCGGAACAGATCAAGCAACAACTCTCCGCCGATGAAGAAGTCGCCATCGAATGGGCGGCTCACAGCGGCAAGCTGGACCGGGAAAGATTCCGTGCGCTGGTCAAACCGCTCGTAGACAAGACTATTCTCACCTGTCGGCGAGTGCTGCGGGATGCCGGGATGGAGCCAGACCAGATTGATAGCATCGTCATGGTGGGCGGCGCGACCCGCATGCCGGTCATTCGTGAAGCGGTTGCAGAGTTCTTCGGCAAACAACCCCTGGTATCAATCGACCCTGACAAGGCGGTAGCCATCGGAGCCGGCCTGCAAGCGGATGTCCTGATCGGAAATAAATCGGCGGGCAAATTCCTGCTATTGGATGTCAATCCCCTGTCCCTTGGCATAGAAACCATGGGCGAGCTGGTAGAAAAAATCATTCCCCGCAACACAACGATCCCCGTGGCGAAGGCCCAGGAATTCACCACCTTCAAGGACGGCCAGACGGCAATGTCTATCCATGTGATGCAGGGCGAGAGAGAGCTGGTGAGTGATTGTCGCTCGCTGGCCCGCTTCGAACTGCGCGGGATACCGCCGATGGTGGCCGGTGCTGCAAAGATTCGGGTCACATTCCAGGTAGATGCAGACGGCCTGTTGAGCGTGGTCGCCGAGGAACTCAGCACGGGTAAAAAGTCCGAGATTCAGATCAAGCCCAGCTACGGTCTCGATGCCGATACTATTGAGACCATGTTGCAGTCTTCCCATGAGCATGCGAAGGAAGACATGGAAATAAGGGCGCAACGCGAGGCCCAGGTTGAGGCGCAGCAGATTATCGATGCCATTAATTCGGCACGGCAGAGCGATGGTGAACTGTTGCAAGCGGGTGAATCGGAACGAATCGATGCGGCGATCGAACGATTACAACAGGCCATGCAGGGCGCCGGTAGTGTGGAGATTCATGAGCAGACAGAGAAACTGAACAGGCTCAGTGCCGATTTTGCCGCGCGCAGAATGGATCTGCATATCAAGTCCTTGCAGGGTGAGTCTATTAACGCTATCGAGTCAGCCGACGAATAGCCATTCACACTATTTTCAATAGCACGGAAAACCATGCCAACACTTAAATTTTTACCTCACGAAGTCATCTGCCCGGAAGGCGCGGAGATCGAAGCAGAAACAGGGGAGAGCATCCTCGATGCCGCGCTGCGCAACAAGATTTCTATCGAGCATGCCTGCGAGAAGTCCTGCGCCTGCACGACCTGCCATGTCATCGTCCGGGAAGGCTTCTACTCGCTGGAAGAGGCAGAAGAGAACGAAGAGGACTACCTGGACAAGGCCTGGGGCCTGGAGCCCGAATCCAGGCTTAGCTGCCAGGCAAAGGTGGCCGATGAAGACCTGGTCATTGAAATCCCGAAATACACGATTAACATGGTCTCAGAGGATCGCTAGGGAGGATTTTGGCATGTTGTGGACAGACACCTTCGAGATAGCGATGGCCCTGGCGGACCGTTTTCCCGATACCGATCCACAGTATGTGAATTTCGTGGATCTGCACCGCTGGATCTGTGAACTGGAAGAATTCGAGGATGACCCGAATCGCAGCGGGGAGAAGATCCTGGAGGCCATTCAGATGGCCTGGATCGAGGAAGCGGCCGACTAGCGGCGGCCCGCGCTGCGAGGCGATGCTAATCGCTTGAAAAATAGGGCTTTTTCCTGCGGAAAAAGCGTACAAAACCGCTAAATTACCACGTATAATGCGCGCTCTTTTGAATTCATGGAATACTTGGAGTGACGATGGCGATCGAACGCACACTTTCTATTATCAAACCGGATGCCGTGGCCAAGAATGTCATAGGCGAAATCTATAGCCGTTTTGAAAAAGCGGGCCTGAAGATTGTGGCTGCCAAGATGCTGCAGCTCGACGATGAATCCGCGGGTGGTTTCTACGCAGAGCACAAGGGTAAAGGCTTCTACGGAGACCTGATCGAGTTTATGACCTCAGGCCCTGTGATGGTACAGGTGCTGGAAGGCGAGAATGCTGTAATGCTGAACCGGGAATTGATGGGTGCCACCAATCCCGCCGAGGCAGCGCCTGGCACTATTCGTGCTGATTATGCGCAGTCTATCGACGCCAATGCCGTGCATGGCTCAGATTCAACCACTTCCGCCGAGCGTGAAGTCGGCTACTTCTTCAAGCCAGAGGAAATTTGTTCTTAATCCGTCGCGCAGACTCGAGGTGAGTTGAGCATGGAAACTGAAACACGGCCCAATCTGATTGGGCTAAGCCGCGCCAATCTTCGAACCCTGTTTGCAGAGTTGGGAGAGAAGCCGTTTCGTGCCGAGCAAATACTGAAGTGGATTCATCAGCGTGGCGTTCTCGACCTGGACGCCATGACTGATATCAGCAAGACCCTGCGAGAACGGCTTAAGGAATCCACGGTCATTTCACTTCCTCGCGTGGTGCAGGACTTCTCCTCCGAGGACGGCAGTCGCAAGTGGATCATCGAGGTCGCGTCTGGTTCGCGGGTAGAGATGGTATTTATCCCCGAGGCCGGTCGTGGCACGCTCTGTGTCTCGTCACAGGCTGGCTGTTCACTGGACTGCAGCTTCTGTGCCACCGGCAAACAGGGCTTCAACAGCAACCTGACCAGTGCCGAGATTATCGGCCAGCTGTGGTGGGCCAATCAGGAACTGGGCGCGTTTTCAGGCAGTGAGTCCGATGGTGGAGGTGCCCGAGTCAGTAATGTTGTCATGATGGGCATGGGTGAGCCCCTGCTAAACTTCGACAACGTGATGGAAGCAATAAACCTGATGATGGATGACTGCGCCTACGGACTTTCCAAGCGCAAGGTCACCATCAGTACTTCCGGTGTGGTGCCTGCAATCGAACGCTTGAAAGACTTTACGGATGCGTCACTGGCGATCTCCTTGCACGCACCCAATGACGAGTTGCGCAGCAAGATCATGCCGATCAACAGGCGTTATCCGATTGCGCAGCTACTGGCATCGGTCAGGTCCTACATGGAAAGCCTGCCTGACCGCCGGGTGCCGGTGATCGAATACACCCTGATAAAGGGCGTGAACGACCATCGCCAACATGCACGGGAACTGGCCGAATTGCTGCGGACATTCCCCTGCAAGATAAACCTGATTCCGTTTAATCCGTTCGCGCTCAGTGATTATCGACGGCCCAGTGCTTCGGCGATTTCCAATTTCCGGCAGATTCTGCAGCAGGCTGGCTACACGGTCACCGTGCGTACAACCCGCGCAGATGATATCGGGGCAGCCTGTGGGCAATTGGTTGGCGAGGTTGCAGACCTGACTCGCCGCCATGATCGCCATATCAGGAAATCTGCTGAAAAGGCGGGAAAAGTCTTTGATACTACTGATAATTTAGCCGTAGCGGCCGACAGAGTAGAGTGAGGAACCAGCTTCGGGCCGGTATTTTTGGGGATAGCAACAAGATGAAACGCGTACGAATTCTCTTGTTACTGCTAATGGCAGGGCTTGCTGCTGGCTGCGTCACCACGACAACCGGGGGCTTCAATGTCGAGCCGTCACCGGAAGAGGCTGTCGAGGACTACATTCAACTCGCCATTGCCTACTACGACGCCGGTGACCTGGTGAACGCCCGCCGTCATCTCAGTAGCGCGCTGGATCTCAATGTCCGGAATTCCGAGCTGTACAATATTCTGGCCCTGGTGATGCAGGCAGAGGATGATCTCGAACTGGCCGCTGAGACCTTCGAGCGTTCGATACGCATCGATCGCACCAATTCCCGGGCCAGGAATAACTACGCAGCCCTGCTGTATTCCATGGGCGACTACGATGGCGCCTTTGAGCAACTCGATGAGGTCACGCGGGACACCATGTACGAGGGCAGGGCTTTCGCATTCGAGAGCCTGGGACGCAGTGCCTTGCGCCTGCAGCGCTACGAGGCGGCAGAACTGGCGTTTCAGCGTGCCTTGCAACTGAACGGTAATCTGTATATTTCAGCAATCGAACTGGCCATTCTCCGTGCCGACCGCGGGGACTGGGAAGGTGCCCGCCGGATTTTCCGTCAGTACCTGACCACGGCAGAGTTTTATAACTTGCCACATTCACCCCGTGCCTTGCTGGCCGGGATTAAAATTGAAAGTAAATTCCAGAATCGAGAACTGGTGGATAGCTTCACTCGCATACTCACGACGCTCTACCAGGAAACGCCGGAATACCAGGAATATTTGAGGCTGGATGATGTCAACTGACCAGACCTCGGTCGAGGTAGAACAGGCGGGCGGAAACGCTCATGAAACCGTGCCGGCGAATGCGGAGAGTTCATCCTCTCCGGGTACCCGGCTGGCGCGGCACCGGCAGGAGAGAGGGCTTAGCCAGAAAGAGGTTGCGGACAAGCTGCATATTACCATCCACTACGTGAACGCCATTGAGCATGATGCCTACGAGAAACTGCCAGGCACCGTGTTTGCCAAGGGCTATATAAGACGCTACGCGGAATTGCTCAATCTCGGGGTTGAGGACTACCTGCAAGACTTCGATCAGTTGCAGGTTCAGCAGCAGGGTGCGATCCAGCAGCAGGTCAATCGGCGTCGACGCGCATCCGGCAGACGCAATCGCAGCATGGCCTTCGCCTCAATGTTGCTGTTCGTGGGGGTTTTCGTCGCGGTATGGTATTTCTCCGGGGAGGAGGATGGTGCCGGGGCTGTGATCGTGAACAGCGCTGCTGAGCCTGCGACCGGAGCCAATGAGGAATCTGTGTCGGCTCCTGGCGTGGCACCAGCGCCTGTGGCCACGCTTGAGTCTTCTGCGACGCCGGAGCCTGCAATGAATGCGCAGCCCTCGTCCCTCTCTGCGTCATCAGCGGAGACGCAATTGGATACGCTTACACCCGGTCCGTCGATTGAGCCCGACCCCACGGGTCCGACAAACCAGGCAGCCGTTAGTACGGGGCTGATCGAGCAGGAACAGTCTGGCAACCAGCAGAGTGCTGTTACTGAAGAGGATATCAAGGCGGCTGAGCTGAATGACTCAGGGAGCCGGGAGACGGATATCGCTGTTATACCGGAACCGGTCGCCATAGTGGAGCAGGCTGTGTCACCGGCCACCGAGGCGCGGGTGATCACCGTTCAGGCGGACGGCAGTGACGTCCTGCGCATCAGTTTTTCCGGCGAGAGCTGGGTCGAAGTCAACGATGGCGCTTCGAACGAGATCTATCGCGACCTGCTTGAAGCCGGAGACATCCTGCAGATTACCGGCACGGCGCCTTTCAATGTCCTGTTGGGTGATGCGCCATTCACGGAGCTCACCTTCAATGGCGACGTAGTCGACGTCTCCGGCAATATTCGAATCGACAATTCGGCCCGACTCACCGTCGGCCTCTAGATCCCATGCGAACTGAACATGCCATAAATCGCCGCAAGACGCGGCAAATCAAGGTGGGTAATGTACTCATCGGCGGCGATGCCCCGATTTCAGTGCAAACCATGACCAACACCGAAACCACCGACGTGGAAGCTACCCTGGCCCAGATACAGCGAATGCAGTCGGCCGGCGTGGATATCGTGCGTGTTTCCGTGCCGACGATGGATGCGGCGGATGCGTTCAAGAAAATCCGTTCCCAGGTCAAGCTGCCACTGGTGGCTGATATTCATTTTGATTACCGCATCGCTCTGCAGGTACTGGAGTACGGCGTGGACTGCCTGCGCATCAATCCTGGCAACATCGGTAGCGAGGATCGCATCAGGGCTGTGGTCGATAGCGCCAAGGACAAGGGAATACCCATCAGGATCGGCGTCAATGCCGGCTCTCTCGGCAAGGCCCTGCTGCGCAAATACAAAGAACCTAACGCTGATGCTATGGTTGAATCTGCGCTCACCCAGATTGATATCCTGGACAAGCTGGATTTTCAGGATTTCAAGATCAGCCTCAAGGCATCCGAGGTTTTCATGACCCTGGCCGCTTACCGGAAACTGGCAACACAGATCGACAATCCATTTCACCTGGGTATCACCGAGGCGGGCGGCAAGCGCTCGGGTACCGTCAAGTCCGCAATCGGACTCGGCGCGCTGCTGATGGAAGGTATAGGCGATACTATTCGGGTGTCACTGGCCGCCGATCCCGTTGAGGAAGTAAAGGTAGGTTTCGATATCCTGAAGAGTCTCGGTCTTCGTCACAAGGGAGTGAACCTCGTGGCATGCCCGAGTTGCTCACGCCAGAATTTCGATGTGATCGGTGTGGTAAATGAGCTGGAGTCCCGCCTGGAAGATATCATCACGCCAATCGATGTGGCGGTGATTGGCTGCATCGTGAATGGTCCGGGGGAAGCGAAGGTGGCGGAAATCGGTCTGACCGGAGCCAGCCCCAACAACCTGGCCTACGTGGAAGGCGTTCCTGATCACAAGATCAACAATGACAATCTTGTGGATGAACTCGAGGCTATGGTGCGAGCGCGGGTAGCCGCGAAACTCGCCGCAGAAAAGGATCTGATAGCATCTGACTAGATCACAGATGCAGAAAACGCTATGAGCAAGATACAAGCAATCCGGGGCATGAACGATATTCTCCCCGAGCAATCCCTCACCTGGCATTACCTCGAAAGAATCTTCCAGCAGGTCGTCAAGCAATTCGGCTACCAGGAAATTCGGTTCCCGGTGCTGGAGCAGACCCAATTATTCAAGCGCTCCATCGGTGAGGTCACCGATATCGTCGAGAAGGAGATGTACAGCTTCGACGATCGTAATGGAGACAACCTCAGCCTGCGACCCGAAGGTACAGCCGGCTGTGTACGAGCTGCTGATCAGCATGGATTACTCTACAACCAGCAGCAACGGCTGTGGTATCAGGGCCCCATGTTCCGGCACGAGCGGCCACAGAAGGGACGCTACCGGCAGTTTCACCAGTTCGGTGTGGAGGCCTTCGGAATGGTCGGCCCGGACATCGACGCGGAAGTCATCCAGCTCTCCAGCGCATTGTGGCAAGCGTTGGACCTGGTCCAGTACCTGAGCCTGGAAATCAACAACATCGGCAGTGCTGCCGATCGCAAGGCGTATGGTGCGGCACTCACAGCCTTTCTGTCGGCGAGGTCAGAGCAGCTGGACGACGATGCGCGTCGGCGCATGCACACAAATCCCATGCGCGTGCTGGATAGCAAGAATCCGCAAGTCCAGGAAGCCTTGCAGGGGGCACCTGTCCTGCAGGATTACGTGAATGAGGACAGCAAGGCCCACTACCAGGCGCTGTGTAGCATCCTGGACGCCCTGGGTATTGCTTACTCGGAAAATCCCCGGCTGGTGCGTGGACTGGATTATTACAATAACTGCGTGTTCGAGTGGACCACAGACCAACTCGGCGCCCAGGGCGCGGTGTGTGGCGGAGGTCGCTACGACGGCCTCGTGAAACAACTGGGTGGTCGCGAGACCCCGGCGGCAGGATTCGCCATCGGCATCGAACGCATCGTGCTGATGCTGGATTCCCTGGAGAAAGTCCCGGCGGCGCAATTGCGCCCCATCGATCTCTATATACTGGCGGTGGGCGATGGGCTGGCGACCCAGGCCCTGCAACTGGCCGCCGAGTTGCGGGCCCGCTATCCAGATCTCGGTATTGTCAGTCACTGCGGGGGAGGCAAGTACAATTCCCAGCTCAAGCGAGCCTTCGCCTGTGGCGCGCGGGCGGCGGTTATCCTGGAGCAGGAAGATGACTCTGAAGGCCCCCTGCAGGGCGCAAAGCTGCGCCGTCTCGATGATAGCGGGGAAGTGTTGAGCCTCGATCTCGCCCAGATCCCCGAACAGATGGGTGAATTTCTCGAAAATTCAGGCAGATAGGGCAGCAGGGGCATTGCGGATTCGCCACCGGCCCGGTGAACAGGTAAAATTAGCGCCTTTTCGAAAACCGGGGCGCTGAACTTCCGCGCTGTTCGGCAATCAAACACACAGCAGTATTAATAGCAGTATCTATAGAAGGAGTAAGTCGTGGCACTGAACGCGGCAGAAGAAGAAACCCTGGAATCCCTGAAAAAATGGTGGGAAGAGAACGGGCGAAACCTGGTAATCGCCGTTGTGTTATTGCTGGGAGGCTATACGGGCTGGTTGCTCTGGCAGAATGCCCAGGCGGACAGCGCAGCCACCGCCTCTGATCTGTACGAAGAAATCCTTTCTCTTTCCCTGGAAGAACCCGGTGCGATTCTGAGTGAACAAGACAGCAACCGCATCATTGAAATATCCCGGCAGTTGCGCAGCGAATTCGAGTCGTCGATCTACGCCCGATTTGCCGCCCTGTTTGCCGCTCAGCAGCAGGTAGAGCAGGGCAGGCTCGCGGATGCCGAGGCTAACTTGCAATGGATACTGGATAATCCTGACCAGGGCATGTTCAATGAAGTGGATGAAGGGCTCTTGCTCACCACCAGCCTGCGCCTTGGTCGGGTTATTCTCGCCCAGGGTGACGCGGAGCGTGCGCTGTCTTTCATCAATGGAATCGACCCCAAGTCTTTTGAAGGCGGTTTCGCCGAGCTGCGCGGAGACATCTACGTGGCGATGGACCGGGTTGTCGATGCCCGTGACGCCTATATCGCAGCACAGCAGGCGGGCTCCCAGAGCGATGGCCTGCGTATGAAGCTGGATAGCCTGCCCGACCAGGGTTGATCGCCTGAGCCCATAATGACTCGTCTCTCTCCAGTGTCTCTTTCCGTTTTGCGTAATCTCGGCGCCTTGCTTGCTATGGGCTTGCTGACCGCCTGCGCGGGCGTGAATCTCAATCCGCTGGAGTGGTTCGGTGATGATGAGGTCAACCCGCCCAAGGAATTGGTCGAGATCGCGGAAGAAGTCCGCTTGCGGCGCCTGTGGTCGGTCAACGTGGGTAATGGTCAGGGAGACAACTACACCAGAATCATCCCTGCGGTGGACCGGGGGGTAGTCTACGCGGCCAGTGAAAACGGAACGGTCGTTGCGGTTGATCTCTCCTCCGGCGACGTGATCTGGCGGGAGCGGCTGGAAGATGTAACCCTCACCGGTGGTGTCGGCGCTGGCGGCGGCCTGGTTGCAGTGGGCACCCGTGACGCCGAGGTGGTTGCCCTCGACCAACAGGATGGCAGTGTGCGATGGATTACCCCGGTAACCTCTGAAGTGGTTGCCGCGCCAACTACCAATGGCGATATCGTCGTGGTGCAGACGGTGGATGACAAGGTATCCGGATTGGAAGCGAGCAACGGAGAGCGACGCTGGATCTATGAGTCAACCCAGCCCGCATTGACTCTGCGTGGCACCAGCCGCCCCGTGATCACCTCCGCAGGATCGGTTATAGCCGGGTTCAGCAATGGCACCCTGGTGTCCGTGTCTGCCAGCGATGGCGTCTGGCGCTGGGAAGAGCGAATAGCGGTGCCTGAAGGACGCTATGATATCGAACGGGTCATCGATGTGGATGGTGACCTGCTCGTCGATGGCAGCCGCATTCTCGCCTCCAGTTACCAGGGCAATCTCATGGCCCTCGATATCCTGACCGGCCGTATTGTCTGGGGCCTCGAGGGCACTTCCAGCTATCATGGGCTGGCACGAGGCTTCGGTAATCTCTACTACAGCGACGATGAAAGTCTCGTTGTGGCGATTCGCGATAACTCGGAAGATATTGTGTGGCGCAACGAGGACCTGCAGTTCCGTCAGATAACCGCGCCCACAGCCATCACCAATTACGTCGCCGTAGCCGACTTTGAAGGTTACCTACACTTGCTGTCCCAGATCGACGGTCGCATTGTAGGCAGGGTACGGGTCGACAGTGATGGGGTCAGGTCAAATCTGATCAACAGTAACGGGCGTCTCATTGCCTATGGCAATAGCGGCACGCTCGCCGCCTATAGCATTCAATAGGCATCCTCTCTAGCGCAGTATTCAGGTTTCTGCGATGCAACCAGTCATAGCTCTCGTCGGTCGACCCAATGTGGGAAAATCGACACTCTTCAATCGCCTGACCCGATCTCGCGATGCTATCGTGGCGAACATGCCAGGCCTGACTCGTGACCGGCAGTACGGCGAGGGTCGAGTAGGGGATCGCAGTTTTATCGCGATCGATACCGGCGGCATTACCGGCCATGAAGAAGGCATTGATGCCGAGATGGCTGCGCAGTCGCTGCTGGCCATAGAAGAAGCCACGGTCTGCCTGTTTCTGGTCGATGCGCAACATGGCCTCGCACCGGACGATTCCAAAATTCTCGATCACCTGCGGCGGACAGGAAAACCATTCTACCTGGTGGTGAACAAGGTAGATGGTATGGATCCCGATCAGGCCTGCGCCGAGTTCCATAGCCTCGGTGCGCCGGCGCTGTTTGCGATTACCGCAAGCCAGGGCAGGGGAGTCAGGCAACTCATTGAGGACGTTCTCGCAGCGGCACCGGACAAGGAAATTGACCCCGACGTCCTGCAGTCCCGGGAACAGGCCAGGGGCATCAAGATCGCGATAGCCGGTCGCCCCAATGTGGGCAAATCCACCCTGGTGAATCGCATGTTGGGGGAAGATCGGGTGGTGGTTTACGATCAGCCGGGAACCACGCGGGATAGCGTCTACGTGCCCTTCGAGCGGCGCGGCCAGGCCTATACCCTGATCGATACCGCCGGTATCCGCCGTCGCGGAAAGACCAAGGAGACGGTTGAGAAATTTTCCGTGGTGAAATCACTGCAATCCATCAAGGATGCCCACGTGGTCGTGTTGATCGTCGATGCGCGACAGGGGGTAGTGGAACAGGATCTGCACCTGCTGGGTTATGTGCTGGAAACAGGTCGCGCCCTGGTTATCGCGATCAACAAGTGGGATGGCATGGGCCCTGAGGAGAAGGATCGTGTGCGCAGTGATATTCGTCGCCGCTTCACCTTCGTCGACTTCGCGCAGATTCACTACATCTCCGCGCTGCACGGAACCGGCGTTGGCGATCTCTACAAGTCTGTGGACAAGGCCTATGTTTCGGCAACCAGGGACCTGCCGACCAACGTGCTCACCCGGATACTGGAAGACGCGGTACTCGACCATGCGCCGCCGTCCATCAACAGCCGGCGCATCAAGCTGCGCTATGCCCACGCCGGGGGGCACAATCCGCCGACGATCGTGATTCATGGTAAACAGACCGCGAAACTACCGGCGCATTATGTCCGTTATCTGGAGAAGACCTTTCGCAAAAGCCTGCAACTGGAAGGAACGCCGATTCGAATCGAACTGCGCAGCGATGAGAACCCGTTTACCAGGAAAGAGAAAAACCTGACCCCGCAGCAGGTGGCGCAGAAGCGCCGCATCAGCAAGAATCGCAAGGTGGGCGGTCCCGGTAAGCCAGGACGCGGCGGGGGCCGACCGACGGCCAGAAAATCCAGATAGCACTTACCAGAAACAGTCGAATGGACATCACACTCGAGAGTATCAGGCAGGCGGCGGGGCGGCTCGATGGTATCGCGGTGCGTACACCGTTACTTCACTCTGCCGTGCTTAACGAACGCCTGGGTGGGGAGGTGTTCATCAAGCCCGAATGCCTGCAACATATTGGCGCGTTCAAGTTCAGAGGTGCCTATAACCGCTTGAGCCAGCTCGGTGAAGAGGAAAAGGCCCGTGGAGTCGTTGCCTTTTCTTCGGGCAATCACGCCCAGGGTGTCGCCTATGCGGCAGCGCTGCTGAACATGCAGGCGACGATTGTCATGCCCAGTGATGCACCGCAAATCAAGTTGCAGGGGACGGAGCGTCTCGGTGCCACGATACGACTGTACGAGCGCCATTCGGAATCGAGAGAGCAAATCGCAGCCGCTATCGCGGCCGAGACCGGCGCCACCCTGGTGCCGGCATACGATGACCCGCACATCATTGCTGGCCAGGGTACCTGTGGACTCGAACTGATGGACGAACTCGCGGCACGGGATGTGGTGCCACAACGTGTCTTGAGCCCCTGTGGTGGAGGTGGCCTGCTCGCCGGTGTATCCACGGCGGTGAAGTCCCTGTCGCCCGGCACCATGGTCTACGGCGTCGAACCGCAAGCCTTCAATGATCACTTCCTGTCAAAACAGGCCGGTGATCGCCTACAGATCGATGGCACCACACCGACACTGTGTGATGCCCTGATGGCAACAAGCCCCGGTGAGTTGACCTGGTCTGTTAACCGCCGCACTGTCGATGATTACCTGCTGGTCTCGGAGACCGAGGTACAGCATGCCATCAGTTTCGCCTTCCGCTACCTGAAACTGGTTGTTGAGCCCGGCGGCGCCGTGGCTCTGGCCGCGCTTCTGAACAAGAAGCTCGATATCAGCGGAGAGCGCGTCGCTCTGATCCTGTCGGGTGGCAACATAGATCCTGCGATCTATCGCGGCTGCCTCGAACGCTATCCCGACCCCTGAAGTCCGCTCAGGCGGGCTTGCTGTGCTCATCCATCTTCTGCTTGCGTTTCTCCTGCCTGCGCTTAGCTAGCAGGGCGTCAGCGCTGGCGGGGCCGGCGCCGAATGTGAACAACACCAGGAAGGCGCACCAGTACATGGCCGCCAGTTCGCCATTGTTCAGGGTAGGAAACCAGGCCGGGTGCGCAATCAGGTAAGCCATGGTCATGGTGGCGAGGGCCAGAAAGGCGAGGATGTGGGTCCACAGTCCGATGAGTATCAAGGCGCCGCCGAGCAATTCAATGAGGCCCGCCACATACAACAGGTTGATCTCCATGGGGACGGGATAAGACACCAGGTCGGCGACCCAGCCTGTTCTCGATGGTAGTAGAATCCAAAAAAAGTGAAGAACCTGTACTAATAGATCGGCCTCGGTGGCCGGGAATAGAGCGGGTTGGACGCCCTGGTTTCAGGTTTTAGGCCTGCCCTGGAGACAAGCTATGCATCGCCCCGTCCTCATAATCAAGACTGGCAATACAATCGACAGCCTGCGCGAGAGGGGTGAAGACTTCGAAGACTGGTTTGCGCGGGGGCTCGCGCCCGCAGCACAGGCTCTGGATAGCGGGGAAGGCGTGCTGGTTGTTGAGTCCCATCGCGGTGAAGCGCTGCCGGCGCTGGAGGCAATCAGCGGCCTGATCATCACCGGGTCACCGGCCTACATCACCGATCTCGCCGCCTGGAACTACGTAATAGCAGACTACGTGAAGCGCGCCCATGCGGCGGCTATCCCGCAGCTGGGAGTCTGCTATGGACACCAGCTGATCGCCTGGGCCTTCGGCGGCGAGGTGGGCTTTCACCGGGCGGGCAGGGAAATCGGAACCGTGCCCGTTCGCCTGCGAGAGTCGGCGAGGCGGGATGCGCTGTTCGGGCATTTGCCCGCCGAGTTTCTGGTACAGGCTTCTCACCTGCAGTCTGTACTGCGCCTGCCGGACAATGCGCTGCTATTGGGTGGGAATGACTTCGATCCGCACCACTGTTTTCGAATCGGTGAGTTCACCTGGTGCGTCCAGTTCCACCCGGAATTCGATGCCAGGATCACCCGGGCCTATATCAAGGAACGGGCGCAGGCGATCATGACTGAGGGCCCGGATCCAGAGGGTTTGCTGGAGGCGGTGCAGGAGACGCCGGAATCAGGCAGCCTCCTGTTACGCTTCATGGAGATAGTCGCGGGGCGGAAAGCGGCGCGGAGTTAGTCGCCGGCAACCGTGGCGAATTCTTCTTCCACGACTTCCCTGATGCGCTCCCGCGTTGGCCTTGCCACCTGTCGACCATTGATGAACACGGCGGGAGTTCCGCGAACCCCCGCGGCGTTACCACCGCGCTGATCATTACGCACCTTGGTAACCACCTCTTCCGATTCGATGTCACTGTGCAGTTGTTCGAGATCGAGATTCAACTCCAGGGCATAGGCGTCGAATTCATCTTCCGCGTCGGGCAGTACCGACCAGATGGTCTGGGTGGCAAACAGGAAATCATGCATCTCCCAGAATCGCCCCTGCTTGCCGGCGGCCTCGGCGTAGAGTGATGCCGTCCAGGAGTGGGGGTGGGCGGTGGTGATGGGAAAATGCCTGAAGACCAGGTGCGCCTTGTCGCGAATCTCCGGCCAAACCTGGGTCATATTCTGGTGTTCGGTCGCACAGGCCGGGCACTGAAAATCGGCATACACCACGATGCTCACCGGGTTGCCGGAATTGCCTCGAACATGGTCGGAGTCGACAATTTCCACGGGGGAATAGGTAGGACCCTGGCTGAGGAGTGTGTACAGAACCAGCAGGGCCAGTACGGGGGCCACCACGAACAGGCCAATCTTTGCCAACAGTTTCCTGGTTTGTTCCTTTTGCTGTGCGGCTTTCTGCTTTTCTTCTCTTCGCTTGCGTTGTTCGTCACGCTTTCCCATGGTCTGAACTTACCTGTCTCTGCTGCTGTGGTTTAGTGGATCTCCGGGCGGGCCTGACCCTGCCGCGAAGCTCCTAACTATACATAATTTAGCTCGGCGAGTTCCAGATAATGCGCGCGAGAGACGCACACCCTCGGCTTTGGGTAATGGGGACCCCTTCCCAATGGCCTACAGGAAGAAGCAATAGGCCACCTTGCTGCCAATATGAATTCCCTGGTCCTGGTGCACGCTGATCCAGTTCTCACACTTGCTGAAATCAGTCAGCCAGTGCAATGTAGTCTCCACGAGTCCCAGAATAAGGGAGTTGGTGATGAGGTAGACAACGCCACCGTGCACCAGGGCATGAGCGGTCAGCCAGTACCACCAAACGGGGAAGAGGCTGTTCTTCTTGTCGTGAATTTTGTCATTGCGATTCTTGCCGTAGCCCATGGCCTCCGGTTGCAGAACGAAGTCCGCGAGGGCATGGCCGAAAAGCAGCATGAACAGGTTTTCTACCATTAACATCTCTGTGTTCCTGCAATCTCCTCTTGCGTTGCGGGTGCCTGGGGTAGTGCTTCAGACTGGATTAGACGCCAGAAACGCATTTCGTTCTGAGATGATAAGCACGTCCGGTGCCACTTAAAGTGCCAGTCTCGGTAAAGTGTTAGATCGGTCACATTCTGCACCCGGCTTCGTCCGAATTTTTCCCACCTTGTCCTCGGGGGAAGGCTAAGACCTTGAATTTGCTGTGGGTTTTTCGTGCTAGAGAGCGGCGAGGGAGGTTGTAAACGGCCACAAACTGACCACAACTGACAATTTATGGCAGCAGGATTCAGTCTCTCAGTCCCGGGCTTTTGCTGAGGGTGAGGGGGGGTTGGACAGAGTCTGGGCCTGCGAGCCGGCGGGTGAGGAGGCGGAGACGGACTCCACGACTGATTTGACGCTGCCATCGGCCAGGCGTGTGTGGATGATCTGGCCGGGTGTCACCCCGGCGCTGCTGCGTAAAATTCTGTCGGTGTCAGTAAACGTGATGCTATAGCCTCTGGCCAGCACCTGCAGGGGGTTCACCGCATTGAGGCCGCGGCCGAGTTCCATCAGCTTGGCATTGGATGAAGACAGCAATGACTGCATGGCCTGCCGATAGCGGCGGGTCTGGCTGACCAGTTCATGCTGGTAGTGCCTGAGCCTTGCCTGCGGAGAGCTGAGCAGGAGGTTGCGTCGCTGCTGTTGCACAGCGCCGGCCCGGTGCTGCAATTGCTTGTTCATCGCGCGCAGCAAGGCCGTTTCCAGTCTGTCCAAGGTCTGGGCATGCTCCTGCAGACGCCGGTCGGGGCGTTGCAGGCGCCGCTGCAGGAAGGACAGGGTTTGCCCGAGACTTCTCAGGGTGGAGGCGTGGCGCTGGGCCAGCTGCTGGCGAAAGGCCTCAATCTGGCTGTAGTAGTCGTCCTGGTTCGGGCTCATCAATTCCGCCGCCGCCGAGGGTGTGGGGGCGCGCAGGTCGGCGACGAAGTCTGCGATGGTGCAGTCCACCTCGTGACCGACCGCCGAGGTGATGGGCAGTTCGCTGGCGTAGATGGCCCTGGCCACCGACTCCTCATTGAAGGCCTGCAGGTCCTCGAGAGACCCGCCACCGCGACCGACAATCAGTGCCTCAACCCCCAACTTCCTGCCGACGTCATTGGCGATCTCGATGGCGCGCACGATCTCAGCGGCGGCTTCGCTACCCTGCACAGCAACCGGGAACAGAGTCAGGCGAATGGCAGGAAATCGGCGACGGAAAACCGTGATCATATCGCGCACCGCCGCACCGGTCCTCGAGGTAATGAGACCGATGTGGCGGAAGTCCTGGCCAATCTCCTGTTTGCTTTCGGCGGCGAACAGGCCTTCATCCTGCAGCTTGATCTTTAGTTGCTCGAAGGCGCGGCGCAAGGCGCCATCGCCGGCTTCTTCCAGGGAATCCACGATGAGCTGGTAGTCACCCCGACCTTCATAGATGCTAAGCCTGCCCCTGGCGATGACCTGCAAGCCATTGCGAGGACGAAACCTGAGCAACTGGTTGCGATTGCGGAACATCGCGCAGCGCAACTGGGCATTCTTGTCCTTGAGCGTGAGGTACCAGTGACCGGAAGAGGGTTGCGCGAGGTTGGAAATTTCGCCTTCGACTGCGACCCCAGGGAAATTGCTCTCCAGCAGTGAGCGGGCGAGCCGGTTGAGGCTGGAGACAGAGAGGGGTGCTTCGCTTCGGGAAGTGCTTGCGGGATTTAGCATGGACGCTATTGTAACCCAGCGGCCATGTAAACGGCACGACGTAGCGGCAGGAATGCCGTGCCGTCAGGGGAGACAGCCAGAGATGCGTAGCGCTGGGGCAGTCACATCCTGTGGCTGGAGACCGGCTCGCAGTGTACCTGCAAGCCCCCTGGAAGTAGTCCGTCCCCGTTGCCGGGTATTAGTCGTTACCGGCAACCATGTTGCTGTCGACCCGGGTGAAGCTTTCTTCGTTGCGAATGCTACCGTCGAGGTCGAGCGACGTGATGTCAACCCGCTTGCCGGCCGGGCCAAAGGGGAAGCTTACTTTGACGAAGGCCGCCGTGCCGCTGTTTGTCACCAGGCCGGCGGTAATGGCGTAGCTCTTGGACATGCCGACCGCACTCCATTCGCAGGCACCGTCACCGGTGGACTCCAGTTCGAACACGGCGTCTCCGTACTTGTGCTCTTCATCCATACTCTTGATGACCAGAGTGCATTGGCCGTTGCCATTGGCATCTCCCGCTTAACGGTACACGCCGTCGATCAGGGATTCGGCATGGGCGGCTTGAGCAATCAGGGCACCTGCCAGCAGGCAAGGACTCACGAGGGCTAATCTTTTCATAGGACACCTGTCGATTCTGACTTGGGAGCCTGCAGGCCCCCGGTTTAAGAAAATTCCAAGCAGGCCCCAGTTTAGGAGTCCGGGCATGGGAGGTTTTGACCTAAATCAAGCCTGTGGCGTTGAACCGGTGGGCTTGGAGGCTGACCCGGGACTGTGTCCTGAATGCCTGTGTTAGACTGCGTCCCACTGGTTCCCGACCGGGGCAGGCCAGCAACCACGACCTGAGGCTTTCTCGTGAAACTGGAACTTCACACCGCAGATCCCGGTATCGACTACAGCTCGGCTTTGGAGGAAGGCGACTATGTGCCCTACTTCTATATTGAGGATAGAGGCAGGGTGCTGGACATCCAGGTCAAGGCATCGCGTCCCGTCCTGCTGTTGCTCGTCGACCACGACGCTGTCGACGAGCTTTCCCACGCACTCACAGAACCGGCACCACATAATCGTTTCGTGATCACCGATGGACCTGCAGGCGCGAGCGATAACAGCCTGTTTAGCGATGCCAATGTCTTCCGCCTGTTTAGCAGAGATGGATTGCCGGTCACGCTTTGTCTCTGTGACGCCAACCTGAAGATTCGCTACCTGCGCAGGGGCAGCAGTGTCGTGGATCTGCTGCGGCAGCTGGAGGACTGTGGTGACCTGTCGGTGATGAGTGGATCACCACCACCGGTGCTCATGGTGCCAGATGTCATTTCTGATGATCTTGCGACTCGATTGATCGCCTATCTTGAAAACAATCGGGATTCGGCATTCCACAACAGTAGCGACTACAAGTCTCGCAGCCATATTCATCCCGATGCGGCCCTTGAGAAAGAGTTGGACGACAAGCTGAGCAAGTCGTTATTACCGGAGATTGAAAAAGTCTTCTATTCCGCGATCAGTCATCGCGAGACCTACAAGATCTGCTGCTACGACGCGGAAGATGCCGGTTGCTTTGGTAAGCACAGGGATGCTATCGATCCGCATCTGCATCGACGCTACGCCCTGACCCTGGTGTTGAATGATGATTTCGAAGGGGGAGGAATCAGTTTTCCCGAGTATACCGATGAACTCATCACGGTCCCACGCAACTGGGCTGTGATCTTCCCGGGATCACTCTATCACCAGGTTCACAATATCGGGGTTGGGCGCCGCTACGTGATCATCTCCTTTCTTTTTTCAGAGGCAGAGGCGCGGTTGAAAGACGACAGTGAACGTTATCGCTTCCGGGTGCGTCGCGACCTCAACAATATCGCCATCAACAAGCTGACCCCGGACTACGAGTCCCGATAGGCGTAATTGGGAAACAACGCTTTCAGCTGCTCATGCAGGCCGGTCAGCCTGTAGTAGTCCAGGAGGCTGCGTGCGCTTCCCATACCGTAGGGAAAGTTCTCGTCAGCCACATCATCGTAGTAGACCCCGTCTACCTGGCCGATGCTGTCGAGCTGCAGCAGGTACTTGACCTTGCTCCAGGTCTTCCGTGGCCAGTCGCCACGCTTGGCCGCACAGACCTGCTTGACCAGTTCGGGTATCCGATCCCTGGCACCTTCGTATTCCGTGGCCAGGCTGTGGCGTGTGGGGCAAAAAATTTCATAGCCGTGAGTCCACAGGCGCAATCCGTATAACACCTGTTCTGCGGCATGCAAGCCAAAGTGCAGGTAGGGATCATAGGCGATCTTTTTCTTGGCGCGTCCTTCCATGAACAGCATGGCGGCGCTGATGCCTATTGAAGGCAGGGGGGCTGCGGGCATCCTGATCAGTGAACCGTGGCTTTTCAAGACATCGGTGTCCACCTGACGATAGCGGTTAACATGTCCGATGCTGCCCAGGTAATCTGGATTCTCCATGTTCCGGATATTGATAGGGTAGTGAGAGATGACGGCCCTGCTATTGATTGCGATGGCCTTGCCGTATTCGTGTAACAGGATTTCATCCCAGTCGGGAAAGAAACGGCTGTGACAATCGATCTGCAGATAGAAGTCTTCGTCCCCCAGTAATCTCTCACAGCGCGCCCTGGCGAAGATTGGACCCAGGGATGCTTCGTAATTGATCACATCGAGTCGGACGTTGGAGAAATCGTTTAGTGGATTGAAGGCTGGATCGCCGGGGCCGATCTGCAGGCAGATGCCGACATGCACGCGTTCGGGATGCCTGGCGGTGGCGAACAGATTGGCAACCGTATCGATTACATCCGGATCGGCAAGGCAGGCGATGGAGACAAAGATTGTGGTTTCGCGGGACATGAGCCTTCAGACTTCTCCGGGCCAAGCTGGCTTAAGGGCCTGAACTCGCTGAAGCTTAACAGGGATCATGGTTTAAGAACGACTCGACTCAGGGAGCCGTCAGCCATCTGGCCGGTGTGGCAAGCGGAGCGCTCAGGGTCTTGAGAAAGGCCACCAGCTGGCGATGCTCTACCGATCGCAGTGCCAGCGGTTTCGCCTCATTGTGACTGAGCATGGAGACGGGGGCTTCATCGTAGTGGCGAATGACATCCTCCAGACTGCCAATCTGGCCGCCGTGCATGTAGGGCGCAGTCCATGACACGTTGCGCAGGGTGGGGGTCTTGTGCGCACCCACCAGTTCATTGGTATCCCTGGCGAATTCCAGCTCGATGCACTCACCACTGGATGCATCACTGTACTCACCCAGACAATTGAACGGATCCCAGCGCGCGATACGGACACCATCGTAGCGGCCCATAGGCGGGAGCTGGCTAGCGAGTACCCTCACGCCAGTGTTATGGAAATCGTGATTGGTGAACAGAGGGCCGTTGTGGCAGTTAATGCACTGCCCCTTGTTCAGGAACAGATCGAGGCCAGCCAGTTCGGTGGAGTCCAGTTGTCCATTGCCGGTTCGCTCTTCGCCCTCGGCGATCGCATCGGCGTAGTTGTCGAAGCGCGTACGTCCGGGCTGCAATTTTCTCTGGTACGCGGCGATCGACTTACCTACATTCACAAATATCCGGTTGATGGCCTCCCTTTGTGCAGCGTCCAGTGTATTCCAGCCTGCGATGAATGCCTCTCTACCCAGGGGCGAGGCGATGCCTCCACTGGGGAGTGGTGGTGCCGGGCCAAATATTTCCTGGTACATCACCTGGTAGGATTGATCGCCAGTAACCAGTCGGGCCACGCTCAATCTGTCGATATCGTGTTCATGAGGCGCTTCCAGTGGCGCGAGAGCCTGTGCCCACTGGCTGTCTTTGCGTCCGTCCCAGTAGAACCAGGGACTGTAGGAGAGTCCGACAAGGCTGGGTGTATGCCGGGTGCCGCCGCTGGTGCCAACCGCCAGCGGCAGACCATCGGTGAACATCAGCTCGGGCCTGTGGCAGCTTGCACAGGAAACTGTGCCATTGCCGCTCAGTCGGGTATCGAAATACAGCTTTTGGCCCAGTTCTGCGGCTCGCTCATCGTCCGCGAAGGCGTTGCTCGGGTCGGCGGGCAGTGGCGGCAGCTGACTCAGCGAGAGTGACCTGATCAGCGCGAGTTCCGCTGGGCTCCATGTGTCCGGCAAGGGAGCGGGGATCTGTTGCCAGACGGCAAGACCTGCCCCCAACAGGCAACCTGATGCCAGGACAATTGTCAGGAATCGCTTCATAGCGTGAAATTAAACTCTGCGCTGTCGCTGCCATGGTCGGTCTTTATCTCGAACAGCAGTTGCCAGTAGCCTGGCATATGGAATCTCACGCCCTGCAGCAGCAGGCGCCCGTTGTCGAGGGTCCGGGTGATTCTGGGCAGGGTGGGCATGCCATGGTCGTGATCCGGCATGCCGCCACTGACCTGTATGTCCGGCTCGCTTACGACAGCGCCTGTGGCGTCCGTCAGCAGCAGTTCCCAACTGTGGATGTGATTGATCTCCAGTGGTAGCAACTCGCTGAAAATTTGCAGGCGGTAACCGCGAGCGGTAGTCAGGGTGGTGAGTTCTTGCTGTGCCAGGGAGTATGAGCTCCAGCTCAGGTTGACAAGCAGTGCCAGGAACAGGGTGGCGCGAAGTTGGGTCATGTAAATGGATTGCCGGGATTTATCGAGGCTAGGGATTGTAGCAAATTAGTCACGGGATTCGGTGACCGGGAAGAGAGACCGCAGCGATCAGTCATCTATTTCCTGGTAATTTTCGATCCTGAATCGGGGGCTGCAGATCGCCAGGAATTCGAGGTCGACGCTTCCGGTGTTGCGGATTCGTTGTCTGGCCCCCGGGGGAATGAGCACGACGTCGCCACTGTTGACTTCGGTGGCCGCCTGCTCGCCCACTTCGACCTCACCCTTGCCGTGAGTGATGACATAACGTTCAAAGGTATCCGTTACGCGATGCCATCGGGTCACCACCCCGGGCTCCACCCGTGCCCTGGCTATCGAGACAGCTTCGTCGCTTGCCGAATTCGAGACTTCGATGATGTGGCAGCCTTCCCGAAAGAAGTATTCGCTGGCCGGCTCTAGTCGCTTGATGTGGTCAGGCATGGCAGGGTTTGCGGGTCACTCGCATTGTTGTTTGTTGCTATGGCAATGAAGCAGGATGGCCCGCGTTTGCGGCCTTGGCAACTGCACGCTCTGCAGTTTTCCGGCCCCGCTGTGTTAACAGCGGCAGTCATCGCAAGGCTTATTGCGACAGTAGCCACCAGCGCATGGTGCTGGTCACTGTCTCGGCGGCATCCTGTTGTACGAAATGATTGGCTCCCGGTACAGCCACGATCGTGGTGCTGCTGTCGTTCCAGTCCCAGGTGTTGTTCAAGCCATCGGAGTGCAGGGCCGTGTCGTCCAGACCGTGGAACACCAGCAAGGGCACATCCAGCTGCGGTGCCGCGGGAGCAGCTTGGGCAGCGCCATTGGCCCTGGGGTAATTCTGCTTGTAGTAGGCAAGCATGGCATCGAAATCGGAACGGGCGAACGCTTCCACATAATGTGCGCGAGCCGCCGGGTCTGTGACCCAGGCGGAGAGCGTCTGGGGAGTCATGGGACCGCCGAAGAAGATATCCGGATCACTGGGTGAGCCCTCGATAAATACCCTGGCGTAGTTACTGTTCTGCTGTTGCTCGCTATTACTGGCCAGTTCGCGGCCCATGCCGTTGGGGTGAGGGAGGTTCAGTATGATCAGATTGTCCACCATTTGAGGAAGGGCGAAGGCAAATTGCCAGGCGACTGCGCCTCCCCAGTCGTGGCCAACGATGGTGGCGCTGTCTTCGCCGAGGTGGCGTATCACCGTGGCGACATCCGCCACCAGGTTCTGCATCGCGTAATTGCTGTCACCCTCGGGTGCGTCACTGCGGTTATAGCCGCGCTGGTCGATGGCCACCACCTTGAAGTAGTCGCTCAGTCCTTCCATCTGGTGTCGCCAGCTATACCAGAAATCGGGGAATCCATGGATCATCACCACCAGGGGGCCGGTGCCCATGGTGGCATAGTGAATTTTGACACCATTATTGTCGGCATAGCCGTGCTCGGCATCCTGCCAGGGGTCAGCCTGGAGCCAGGGTGAAAACAGCAGGAAACCGCTTAGTGCGCTGCACAAGACGCCAATTCTTGATAGGGCTTTCATCATCGATTCCCCCTCTGGTGATGACTTCGCGAGCTTCAGATTAAAGCAGATTTGGGAGAGAATCGTAAGCTGGATGCATCCGGCGAGGGTGTGCCACAGTGGAGCCGCCAGTCGCCCGGGCCTTGATCGATGTCATGGGTATCTGGCACGGACGCTTGATAAGGGTTATGGCTCAATCGCGTTTACCGATATGCGAGCTAGAGGATACAGGCAGGTAGCTATGAAGAATAATTTTCGCAAGATAATGGCAACGGCATGCGCGTTACTGCTGGTGGCGGGATCTTCCGCCCAGGTGGAGCCGGAGCTCACCGTGAAACAGATCATGAATGCCCTCATCACACCGGCGACGACAACGATATGGGGTGCCTACGAGCTGCAATCCGATGCCGAATGGCAGGAAGTGGGCAACGCGGCGCTGGCAGTGATCGCCGCAGGCAATCTGTTGGGTTCTGGAGGAGCGGACGAAAATTTTCAGCAATCGGCCGCAGAGCAGGGCTGGCAGGGACATAATCAGGCGATGATCAGCGCCGCCCGCGCCGTGCTCTATGCAGTCGCGGCCAAAGATGAGGAAGCCCTGTCCAGCGCGGGCAATGACCAACTCTATCCGCCCTGCGAATCCTGTCATCAGCAATACCAGCCCCGCTAGTCAGGGCTCTCGGCGGTGGTGGCGGCTCAGGGAGAGGCTGGACTCAGGCGCTGAGGAAGAGAGTGGGCAGGCGCTCAAGAAACCAGAAACAGGCGATACCGCCGAGGCCATAGGCCAGGCCACGATGCAGGGCCAGTTCAAGGCCTTTAAAGAATCTCGTATAGAGGCTGTGTACCGCTATCATCAGGCCAATGAATGCTACCTGGCCAGCCTCTACGCCCAGATTGAAAAACAGCAAGGCCATTGGGATATCGGCATTGTTCAGCCCCAGTTCCCCCAGCGCACCGGCGAATCCGAATCCATGGAACAGGCCAAAGATGAATGCCACGATCCAGGGCTTGCTGTGAACCAGGCTGTGTTGACCGCGTTGTCCCATTACCACCTCCCGGGCCAGGAACAGGATACTCAATGCAATCAGCACCTCGATGGGGGCGTTGGGTACGGGAAATATCTCCAGCACCGCGAAGGCCAGTGTGATGCTGTGGGCGATGGTAAAGGCGCTGATGGTCTGGATCAGCTTCCAGAAGCCGTGGATTAGCAGCAACAGCCCCACGATGAATAACAGGTGATCGATGCCAAAAAGAATATGGTCTGCACCGAGTACCAGATAACGCGTGGCGAGGCTGGAGAGGGAGCGCGCTCCGGCCTTGAGCTCTGCCAGGGGGACTTCCACCTGGGTACCGTCACCTGGAAAGTAGGCAGACACGTTGCTGCCATCATGCCAGCGGGCAACCACGACCACACCTTCGAGGGACCAGGGAAAGCGTAACTGGTCTTCTATGCTGAGTGCCGGCTCACAGCTGAAGCGATAGGCAAAATTACCCGGTGCCTGGCCACTGCAATGCCCGGGCAGTATGCGTTCGATGTTGAACAGGGGCGGCACTTGCTGATCCACGATCGACAGGCTGTATTGACCGGCCAGCCGTTCGTCGAGAAAGACCCTTGCCACACCGGTCACATCGACGTCATGAGCCCGGGTTGCAGAGCAGGCGATCAGCAGCAGCAAAAAAATTGCCCTGTCTGCCAAAGGCAGCAGAGGGCGGATGCGATTACTCCTCATCGCTGCCCTCGATGATTCTGACGCTGTACTTGTCCCATAGGGCATCGATAGCGTCTTGCAGGCGCGCCTCTTCCTCTTCTGTAATCCATTCCAGTCGAACACGGTCGCGAATTTCATCCAGTGCAGGTAGGCGTTCCGGGTAGCGACTCGTGACGCGCAGCCAGTGCTGGCCGCGATTGCTCATGAAGGGGCCGGTCCATTCCCCGGCTGTTGATTCGACAACCTGGCGCGCGAAATTCGCATCGAAGATATTGCGGAGATCCTGCTCGCTGACATTGGCGAGGGGGGCGGCATCGCCCTCCTGTCGAGCCAGGATATCCTCACTGCTGGATCCCGATTGCAGCATGCGCAGCATATAGGCCGCGAGGGATTCCCGGCTATCGAGCACCAATTCTTCCACGTCCACGGCCGGTGGGATCCGATAGCGTGCCTGGTTTTGCTGGTAGTAATTTTCCAGCTCCGTATCGTCTGGCTGGATGATGTCTCCGCTCAATACATGGCGCATCTTCTGCGCCAGCAGGTCGTGAATCCTGGCATCGTTGTCCAGGCCCAGCGCGAGCGCTTCCTGTACGAGGATCTGTTCCTCGACGAAACTGCTGGTGATGAATTCGCGCTGCTGTACCGTCAGTGCTTCGCCGCTGCTCATTTCCTGCATGAAAATACGGGCATCGATCTCGCGTTGGTCTATTTCCAGCAGGTTCTCATTGCCCGTTTCTGCCCACCAGTAGAGGGCAAAAATCGCCAGGGCTATGACGAAGAAGTGAAATGTCGGCTCCTGCAGGAGGCGCCGCGTCATGGGGGAATTGTGCTGCACGCTGCTCTGTGTCGGTTCAGGCATAGCTGGTCTCGTGATAAGCCCTTGTTTTTGCTTTAATCTCTTGCCATGGTAACTGCCCCGGGATTTTATATCCCCCGGCGAGTCTCAATCCAGTCAGGGAGTCGGTGAAATAGAACCTCTTAGCCAGGAATACCTCGATGGCTGTCGTCGCGAGCAGGGCAGAATCCTGCGCGGTGACAATATGACGCGGATCGAAACCTTTGTGGATGCGGCATTCGCCTTCGCCTTCACCATGCTGGTGATAAGCATCGATGAGATACCAAACTCACCGCTTGAATTGTTCGAACTCTCCAAGGATATTCCCGCCTTCGTGATGAGTGCCCTGATCATCGGTTCGATCTGGTTATCCCATTCCAGCTGGAGCCGTACCTTTGGCCTGCAGGACAAGACGACAGTCTATCTCAGCCTGGGGCTGGTGATGCTGGTGCTCGTATTCGTTTATCCGATCAAGCTGATGATGCAGGCGACTGTCCTGTATATGTCTCTCAATATCTTCAATACACAGGTCTTGAACACAGGCTTGTTCGAAAACCAGGGCTGGCAGGACAACGAGGTAGCCGGGTTGTTTGTCTATGTTGGCCTGGGCGTCATATCCCTGTCACTGATCCTGGCGGGATTCTACAGGAACGCGCTGCGCTACAAGCGCCAGCTGCGCCTCACCGATTTCGAAATCTTCTACTGCAAGGAGATGCTGCTTAGCTGGGCGGTTGTGGCAGTGACTGCCATCCTGTCCATTGTGGTCGCCTCCATTGCTACCGAGGAAGAGATCGCACGGGCGGGATTCATCTATTTCTCCCTGTTCTTCAGTATTCCCATCGCGGTGGCAGTGCTCAAGCGAAAGAGCGCATCCCAGGCGAAAGAGCCACCGGCCGAGTAGTGTCTGCAGGCCGGATTTCAGCCCATTCTGTACAAGATATAGGTGCATCTGTATAATCCGGTTTTTGCGGATAGTGGAAATCTTATGTTACGTATTGCTGAAGAAGCTCTAACATTCGATGATGTTCTGCTTCTGCCCGCACACTCCACCGTTCTCCCCCGTTCCGTACGTCTGCAATCACGGATTACGAAAGAGATCGCTCTCAATATCCCCCTCGTTTCCTCGGCTATGGACACAGTCACCGAGGCGAAGCTGGCTATTGCCATGGCGCAGGAAGGTGGGCTCGGTGTAATTCACAAGAGCATGAGCGTGGAACGTCAGGCTCGGGAAGTGCGTGCAGTCAAGAAGTTCGAAAGCGGCGTTGTTAGAGATCCCATAACCATTCCCGATACTGCGACCATTCGTGAACTGGTCGCACTCATGAACGAAAACAACATCTCCGGTATGCCGGTGCTGAGCAGCGAGGGGCTGGCCGGCATTGTCACCAGTCGCGATGTGCGCTTCGAAGCGAATCTCGATGCCAGCGTGCAGTCGATCATGACTCCCCGTGATCGGCTGGTCACGGTCGAGGAGGACTTCAGCCTCGAAGAAGTAAAGGAATTACTGCACCGGCACCGTATTGAAAAGATCCTCGTGGTCAGTAGTGGATCGGAACTGAAAGGCCTTATAACCCTTAAGGATATTCGCAAGTCGGAGGACTTCCCGAACGCCTGTAAAGACGAATTGGGACGCTTGCGTGCGGCTGCGGCAGTAGGCACTGGTGCCGAGGCCATGGAAAGGGCTGAGGCCCTGGTGGAAGCCGGTGCCGATATCATCGTGGTGGACACTGCCCACGGCCACTCCCAGGGCGTTATCGACCAGGTACGCCAGATTAAATCCAGGTTTCCTTTCATTGGTGTTGTCGGTGGTAATATCGCGACAGCCGATGCCGCCAGGGCTCTGGTGGAAGCCGGAGCGGATGCAGTGAAGGTGGGGATCGGGCCGGGCTCGATCTGCACAACCCGTATTGTCACTGGCGTGGGTGTTCCCCAGATCACAGCGGTCGCCAACGTGGCCGAGGCGGTGAAGGGGACCGATGTCTGTGTAATCTCCGACGGGGGCATTCGTTACTCGGGAGACATCGCGAAGGTTATCGCAGCGGGCGCCAATGTAGTCATGATCGGCAGCCTGTTGGCAGGTTCAGAAGAGGCGCCGGGTGAAGTCGAACTCTATCAGGGGCGCAGCTACAAGTCCTATCGCGGAATGGGTAGCCTGGGTGCCATGTCGCACGCACAGGGTTCCAGCGATCGCTATTTCCAGGATATCGAGGCCGGTGCCGAGAAGCTGGTACCCGAAGGTATCGAGGGACGTGTGCCTTACAAAGGGTCTATGTCGGCAATCGTGCATCAGTTGATGGGCGGGCTGCGGTCCAGTATGGGGTATACCGGCTGTGCGAATATTGACGAGATGAGGACCAAGACCCAGTTCGTCAAAATCACTGGGGCAGGGATGTCTGAATCCCACGTCCATGATGTATCGATTACCAAGGAAGCCCCCAACTACCGCGTCTCCTAGTAATTGGTGAATGCTTTTGTGGGATGCGCCTCTGGTGGCGCAATACAGCGTTAAATTTTATTTCTGACATAGTCACTTACTGCATGTAAGCTCCTATGCTAGGGATAAAATTTGCCTCGTCTTGCACCACCAGAGACACATCTTATGAGACCACAAGTGGATCGCTCGTAAGCCCTTTCAAATTCCTTTGATATTAAATCGGTTGGGGGTTCGCCTCAGCTGCAAGTACAGGTATTTTTCGTCGATGACAGCGACAAACATTCATAGCCAGAAGATTTTAATTCTTGATTTTGGGTCGCAGTACACGCAGCTGATTGCGCGCAGGGTGCGTGAGGCGGGGGTGTATTGTGAGATCTGGGACTATGAGGTTGCTGCCGAGGATTTTGCCGAGTTTTCGCCACAGGGGATTATTTTTTCTGGTAGCCCGGAGTCGGCGAATACGGATGAGTCGCCGCGGCCGCCTTTATTTCTGTATGAGGCGGGCTTGCCGATTCTCGGTATCTGCTATGGCATGCAGACTATGGCGGAAGAGTTCGGTGGCAAGGTCGAGTCTTCAGCCAAGTCTGAGTTTGGTTTTGCCCAGGTGAATGTGCAGGGCAAGTGTGCGCTGCTCGATGGTATCGAAGATCGCTTCACGGACAGTGGGGTAGCCCAACTCGACGTGTGGATGAGCCACGGCGACAAGGTCACCGACTTGCCGGCGGATTTTGAACTGGTTGCTGCTACTGACAGTGCGCCGATCGCGGCCATGCAGCATCGCGACAAGCCTATGTTTGGCATTCAGTTCCATCCGGAAGTCACCCATACCCTGCAAGGCATGCGCATCATCGAACGCTTCGTTCACGATATCTGCGGCTGCGAATCGCTGTGGAATCCGGCCAGTATCATCGAGGATGCTATCGCCACGGTGCGTGCGACGGTCGGCAGCGATCCCGTGTTGCTGGGCCTGTCCGGCGGTGTGGACAGTTCGGTCGTGGCGGCTCTTTTGCACAGGGCAATAGGTGATCAGCTGACCTGTGTCTTTGTCGACAACGGTTTGCTGCGTTTGCATGAGGGTGACCAGGTCATGGCCACCTTTGCGAAGAACATGGGCATCAAGGTGATTCGAGCGGATGCTGAGGATTTGTTTCTCGGCAAGCTCGCTGGGGTCGAAGATCCCGAGGCCAAGCGCAAGATCATCGGCAACACCTTCATCGAGGTGTTCGATGCCGAGGCCAGCAAGCTCGACAACATCAAGTGGCTGGCCCAGGGCACAATCTATCCCGATGTCATCGAATCCGCAGGATCGAAGACCGGCAAGGCTCACGTGATTAAATCGCACCACAACGTGGGTGGCTTGCCGGAGGACATGACCATGAAACTGGTCGAGCCCTTGCGTGAGTTGTTCAAGGATGAGGTACGCAGGATTGGACTGGAACTGGGCCTGCCCTATGAAATGGTTTATCGCCATCCCTTCCCGGGTCCCGGCCTGGGCGTACGTGTGCTCGGCGAGGTCAGGAAGGAGTACTGCGACGTATTGCGCCAGGCAGACGCCATCTTTATCGAAGAACTGCACAGGGCGGATTGCTACAACAAGGTGAGTCAGGCCTTCGCCGTATTCCTGCCGGTGAAGTCTGTCGGTGTGGTGGGTGATGCCCGCCGCTACTCCTGGGTGATAACCCTGCGGGCCGTGGAGACCATCGATTTCATGACGGCGCGCTGGGCGCGGCTGGACCCTGAGTTGCTGGAAACGGTATCCAACCGCATCATGAACGAGATAGCAGAAGTGTCACGCGTGGCCTACGATATTTCCAGCAAGCCCCCGGCGACCATTGAGTGGGAGTAGTGATATGGGCTGTAAGCCCCATACTTACTGACTTTTGCCACTTGTAAACTACTTGAAAACACCCATTTTTGAGCGGTTTTTGTAAACAAACTTGTAAACACGTGCCGCTACTGAAAATCGTAGGTGTATCAAGTATCTGATAGTACAATGCTTGAAGCGGATACGCTCCAAGTCCAAGTCCATAATGTTCACAGTGACTTAGAAAAGGAGCGTTACTATGAACAGAGGACAAGTATTGGCTGTCGACTTTGAGAAGCGAGAACTTAAAGACACACAGCAAAATTCTGACAACGACAAACAGTCGTTCTACCGCAATAAAACAAAAATCTGCAATGACGCCGTCACCATCTTTCAAACAGCAAAGAGTGGTGGCATTTGGCATATGCGTGCGTACGTCGGCGACGCTGACAAGTACTTCCAAAAGAGTCTGCGGACTAAAGACAAAGCGAGTGCGATTGATAAGGCGACGTTAGAGCACGCCAAGTTGCTCGTACTCAAGTCTGAAGGCAAAGCAATCTTCTCGCCCACTGTTTACAAAGCAGTAGAGCAATACCTACAGCATAGGTATGACTACGAAGTTCAGATGGACAGCATCACAGTTGGTAGGTGGGGCACTATTAGAACGCACATGAATTGGTTCAAACGCTTTGTGAACGCCGAGTACAGATTGGACAACTACACAGCGAAGGCACTGATGGACTATCAGCGTTTTCGTAGGGAAAAGGGTGCAAAGGACGTAACGATTGCTAACGAGCAATCCTCTATCAATCACTTTTGTAAGTGGGCGTATGACGAAGGCTTACACAACATAGCGAAATACGTCTTTCCTAAAATAAAGCAGAGGGGTGAGGACAGAGCGGCGATACGTCGAGCAACCTTCACTGATAGTGAGTACAAGGCTTGTTACGAAGACTTGCGAACGTGGTGTAGCAAAGCATCTAAAGAAAAGGCAGTAGCAAGACTGAATGAAGCGGCGTTAGGCAGTGACGAGCGATTGTTCAATAGAGACTTGTTCAGACATTGGTTCCTAATACAAGCGAACACAATGATGCGAAATGGCGAGTTGTTTGGGCTGAAATGGAAGAACGTTAGGACATACGAAAAGCATGGTAAGCGTTTGGCGGAAATCACCGTTGAAGCACACACGAGTAAGGTGCGAAAAAGCAGAGTGTTTGTGAGCAGAGGCGGTGAGCACTTTGATAGGTTGAAGCAAATCAGTAAGCACACAAAGAAAGAAGACTTTGTGTTTACGATGGACAATGGCACGCATTGGAACAAGCACAACAGACGAGCACTTGACTATCAGTTTCATAAGTTGATGGAGCGTGTGGGTATTGATGACTACAAAGCAAGAAACGTGTCGTTGTACAGCCTACGCCACTATGGCATCACACAGAGGCTGACTAACGGAGTAACTAATCTCACTCAGTTCGCATTGGACTGTGGGACGAGTGTTAATCACATCACTAACACCTACTACCACACCAAAATTGGGAACAGCGAGGCGAATGCGTTGATGATGAGAGAAGTGCGAGCAGATAAGAGTTAGTCTCATCTGCTCAATGCCCTCACAACGCATTAAAACCCCACTTAACAACACTCAAAAAATGAGCATGTGTTTGTACTGCTGAAGCACAAACGTTGCTGTAAGACGCTGTGTGACGCTTATTTCCGCCGAAATTCATTCGTGCGTCACACAATTTCATCCGAAATTCAAAAAATTAGAGCGAAAATTACTACTGCTCCAATGCTGTACACGATGAATTTCGACGTAATTGCCGCTATACCCCACAGAAATTCCAATAAATTGTCAGCACCAAACACTGAAATTAGGAAAATTCCAAAAACAATTAGGGAAAATTCAGCCATTTTTCGAATTAATTATTAATTAATTCAGTAACTTACTGTGTTAACTGCGTTGTACAACTTGTCATCACTCACTTCTATGTATCGCTGTGTTGTGCTCAGCGAAGAGTGTCTTGCTAACTTCTGAATGATGGGCACAGCAACGCCGTTTTCACTTAACTTAGTGATGAACGTGCGTCTGCCACTGTGTGAACTTGCTTGTGGGATGTTTGCTAACTCGTACAACTGCCTAAACAAGTTTTGAATTGTTTGACTGCTGAACGAGCCTTTCTGTGTTCTCAGCAGAAATCCACCCTTATCTCGCTTGAGCAACTGTGGTTTAGCAGTTACGTAACGCAGAATCTCTTTCTTAAGTGCTGTACTGACGACAACAGTCTGCCGTTTATTGCCCTTTGTTTGCTCCTTATCCAACACAATCAAGTCCAAAACCTCGTTTGTGCCGCTAAGCACGTTGTTGATACGCAAGTTGGCAATCTCACACGCTCGCATACCACTAAGTACACTGAGACTAACTATCAGTCTGTTGCGTTCTGCGTATCTCGTCAGTTCGCACACTTTCATCAGTTTCTTTATTTCCGTCTCGTTCAGTACCTTCGCTTGCTTCATAGTCGTTGCTCCATTTCACACCTACTCTGACTTCGCTCACTAGCAGTAACTTTTTCAAAAACTCTTTGTGTTGCTCTCTCGTCATCACAGCAAATGTGTTGTTTTGTGTTGCTAATAGTGTGTTTTCAAACTTTTCAGATTCCTACCGAAAAGACGCCTAGTCTCAAATGTCAGTGTTTATGGGAGGTACACGCAGAAACGTGTGCTTTTACAAAGAAGCAAACATTTATTCAGATAAATAACTTTGTGCTTACTTCTGTAAGAAATAGGGCTTCTCACAAACGTACGTGAGCACAGCACAAGGCGTAATTTCGGCTGAAAATACGCTGTGCGGAGATTTGTGTAGCAAAACACGCAACACCAAAACTATGTGTCTGAAACTGAAAGAATGAGATTGCACGAGGTATATGAGGGAGTTCAGTTCGTCAGCGTTATGTCTATTGCTGAACGCATTGTTGGATTGAAGTCCAAAGCAACGTCCAAACAACGGCTAACCACCGCAGAGTGGAATTGGCTCAAACTCACGTGCGAGAACCAAACAGTGCTTCGTAGATTGAGTAGAGCGTGTGACAAGTACATAAGTTTCAATGGTGATTGGAACGCTATTGATAGCGAGATGCTGAGAAGCGGCGGCACGTGTGCTGAAGCCTTCAACTTCCTCAAAGAAATCAAAAGGCAAATGGATGAAGACGCACACACGCGATTGCTACAAGCAACGGATGAAGTGATGAATAGTGCTGAGATGGCAGAGATAGCCAAACAGCAAGCCCTCATTGACTTACAAAACAGTCACAACGAACAGCAAAGTGATAGTGCTGAGCATGTGAGCAGTTTGGCTGACAAAGCAGTAGACATCTAACCCACCGAAAATTCTGCTTTTTGCTTACTGATGTAAGCACAAAAGATAAATAAGTTTTATGAGTGAACTTATTGATTTAGCAGAATGGTGCGAACAACTGAGAGAGGCAAATGCTTTTGACGAGTGCATTTCGTTCTTTAGCAAAGGCGACGACTGTAGGCATGTTGATTACTTCGTCACTGCTCACTTGTCGAAGTCGAAGCAACAAGTTGCCGAGCATCATATCAAACATTTCCGTAATGTTTTAGATAGAAAGACGTGTGGGCGAGGACGCAGACTGTACAAGGCAGTTTTTGTCGAAGAGGGCAACAATGCTCTCAGTGTGAGTTACAACCAACGTCATTGCCATCTGCTTATTCAAAAGCCAAAGCACTTAACAAAGGCACAATTTCAAAAACAATTTAATCAACTATGGGCAGATATTTGCGGTAGTGACGACATCAAGTGGAAACGCATAACAGCAAAGGACGGCGGTGTTGGAGGGTTGATTAGTTACTGCAACAAAGAAATCAAAAGTGGCATTAAGGCATTCAGAAAGGAACTAAGCGATAACAGTTATCAGCAACACAAAAGGCAAAACTAAGGCACAAGCATTACGTCACAAGCATTACGGCATTACTTAAGGCACTAACTACGGCACACATAACTACACTGACATTATGGCGACTTGATTGGAGCAAAAACGCAAAGCGATTGCTCCCTTCACACTATCAAGCAACACCGAGTGTCAGCACGCACTTACTGTCTTCACTGACAGTAGAGTCTCTATTGTCTAACACATTGTGTATTTATCAGTATTCGAGCATTGGAGAGAAACATAATGATTGTAGATAAAGTATTGGAGCACTTGAGACACAGAGACAACACGCTCAGCAAAAGTAGGTTTGCTGTTGAATATTTGGGAAAGGATAGAAGTTACTTGTTTGTGAGAAAGCACAGACAACAAGACATAAGCAATGACGCCTTACTGAGGCTTTATGGCGAACTTGTTGGCAGTAACGCGGCATACGAGCAGTTCTACGAAGAGCGTGATTTAGCACACAGCGACAACGCGGCTTATAGACGCGACTTTGAGGCAAGTCAGCAGTTGTGCGAGGAGGTGTTGAATGAGATTAAGAACAGAGCGATGAATGCGTAGTAGCACATAGACGCGAGTTAAGGGGGGGGGTGAACAGTAGGTAAATTCCTACTGCTCTCCACGTATCAAAAATTACGCTGCCTCCTTCATGTGTAAGTTGAGATTTGTTGTAGGAATTGGCTGTTTGCTTACATACCAATCGTCAGTGTTGTCTCCACACATCTCAGCAATTTGCTCAAAACCTTGTATGATTTTGCGTGCCTTTGCTTTTCTGTTTAGTTGTTGCTTCAACAACTTCCAACTAATGATGTCTAAGCCTTCATCATCTACTTCTAAATAAGTAGTGACTTCCTTCATTTGCTTCAGTGCTTCTGCGTTCTTTGTGAAGTGTGCTGTGCTATTGATAACCTCTGCTTGCTCATCTTTTGTAAGCCACACATATCTGCCTAATGCTCCACAGATAAAATTGCAAACATCAAACTGCGCACGTGCTTTTTTACTTGCATTGCCATTCAACACCGCTTGCTCGGCATTCCACCCTTCAAGTTGTAGTCCGTGTTTTGAGATAGAGGACAAGTGATACTTGCGTGTGAAGTGCTTTAGTTTGCGAGTGTCTTTCGCTTGTTGCTGTGTTTGCCTAATCATAATTTGTTTCCTTAAATTTGTTGAACATGTCAGCGTTATTGCTGACATGTGTATAGAGTAGAAGTGCTTCGTGTGTGTATCGTATTCATGCATCAATAATAAGAATACTTGATACACCTACGCCCACATATGCTGTTGTTCAACAATCACGCAGCCGTCAGCAACGATTTCGTCTACTGTTTTGTCTGCCTTGTCCACATCCACAATTAACGTGAAACAGTTGTCACGCTTCTTGTAGCCCTTCATGTAGGCATCAAGCGTGAGACTCTGCATGGGTTCGCAGCCCTTATTTCCGTGCTCGTCCTCGCATGTGCTGTAAATGATTTTTACGAATTGATTTTCCATAATTTGTATCTCCAAATTGTTTGATTACGTCAGCGTTATTGCTGACATGTGTATAGAGTAGGTGTGCTTCGTGTGTGTATCGTATTCATGCAACATAAGAGTGAATACTTGATACATTTGCTTGGTGTGATACATGTGTTTCACACCGCCCACTCGTGTAGGCAATCACTTCATCACCCACACATATAATTGTGCTTTTCGTTGGTTGGTGTATCATATTCAAGTAAGAAACTTAGGGATACTTGACACTATGACAGTGCGTTACTTTCCGAAGCCACAGCCGCTAAGCCCAAACACAAAAACTTGGGTGGATAGTGGTGGTGTGCGATGGCAGAAGGACAAACGTGCGAGAGGTGGAAGGCGAGAAGTAAAAGGCACTTGGTGCGCTGACAGCATCTACTATCTGTGGTTCGAGTACCTAAAGCGAAGCAAGAACTACAAGAAGGCTTGTGGTTACGAAGTCGAAATGACTGAGGAAGAGCAAAAGGCGTACAAGAAGTGGCGAGCATTTAAGGGCACAAAGACTAGGAAGAGCACTGAGAAAATACTCAGCGACTTCGGCGATATACATGCTTACGAAGGTGTCGACGGCTTTTGGAAGTGGTGGATAAAACGTGGGCAGTATTTGTTTGGTATAGAGCCCATTAATCAGTTGGAGTCATTTGCGAGTGTTGCTGACGTGAACAGCATTGCTGACAAGGTTGAAGATGGCACTTTCAAGTTAGTCGCCATACCCACAAACATCAAAATGGGCACCATAAAAAGAAGGCTCAACAAGTTGCTCAAAGAGATGACAGTAACTCCTACCGAAGAGCAAACAGCCGCCTACTTTATCGAGCAACCAAAAGTTGATGTAAAGAGTCTGCGTTCTTGCTTGCTAGCCTATGACTTAAGCCAACAAGGCATGGATGCGTTAGAGATTGGCATTCAAGTGAGAAACATTGATGCGGCTGAAGCAGATGACTTGATTGAGGATGGCAGAAGCAGAAGCAGACAGTATGACATTGCAAAACTGCAGTCTGCGGCAACGAGGGATGTAAAAAGGTATTGGGCGGTTTACGACAAAATTATTGGTGGACTCAAAAAGAAGCAAAAGAAAGAGGATGCTTTTTGGGACAAGGTGCACGAAGAGCAGATGGAAAAGGACAAGCCCAAAAAGCGTACAAGAGAAGAGTTGCTGAATAATGTAGGCGAGTTTGACAGTAGGTTTGGTTACGACGGAGTAGGGAGGACGAAAGTCGATTACTTGAGTGATGAGCACATCAGAGAGGCTATGCTGAAAGAAGGTTACCGCAAGTCTCATTACGAACGTACGCAGAGAAAGCAAAGCATTCGTACCAACACTTACAAGTTGCTCACAAAGGCACGTGAGAATATTGAGGCAACTGAGAGTGGTATGTTTGGTGTAGGGCATTGACGATACTGAAAACGCGTTTGCATTAATGCATTTAAGGAAAAATTGGCAAAGAGGTATAAAAATGAACCTTCAAAAATTTAAGGTGTATGCAGACGCTTTATTTGGAGCAGTAGTCTTCTTCGTATTGATGTATTTAGGCTCGATGTACTTGATATACCAAGTTATCGAATCTTATGGACGGCTTTTGCCAACTTCTGTGGTTGAAGCGATTTACCGAAACTTAGATTTTCTGCCAATACTGTCAGCGACTTCGGATAGCACAGACTTCAAAATGAAAAGCCAGTTAAGTTGGTTAGTCATCATTAGTTTGCCGAATCTGTATGCAACTTACTTAACAACTAAGAAAGTTTATCGGTTTTTGTTGAAGAGTGAGATTGAGTCGGAGACTTGTAAAAATTGTGGGGTTCCGTACCAAATATCATCTTCCAAGCAAGATTTTGTTACCACCGCTGTTCCACGTTCAACAGTGAAGAAAAGAGGACTGGATTCCAACGGTAATCCAGTGTCCACGCATTTAGTAAGTTGGACAGAGGAAATCGGACACTCGATTATAACGACTCAATGTAATGCATGCGGTGCCGCATCAACGAGGAGAAAAAATTTCAATCGGAAGGTTAATAAGCGGAGTGATTTGCAATTCTAAATCGAGTTAGCAAGTCATACTTGCGTTTGAAATGTTGTAACAACAGTTGCAAACCTTGCAACTCGTATAGTCGTTAAGGTGCTGAATTTCATAAAAAAGTACGCAATTTGGAGATGGGTAGTTGGCAAGCAAAAGTTGTAAATTACTTGTAAACTACTTGAAAACACCCATTTTTGAGTGGTTTTGTAAACAAACACAAGTGGTATCAAAAAATTAATAATAATGTATCTGTTTAAATGGGTGAAGGTTAGCCCGATTGCAATACAGCGTAGAAGTAGTAGAGCCATCTAATAATTTATATTCAAAAAGGAGCATATGTGAGTCCGAATTTTTGTATAGATTGTTATGAATCGATATCACTAATCCAGCTTCTCTCTAAAATGAAAGCTTGATATTGCCAGTCCCTCTCTGAAATAGAAACGATGGGTGTCGCCGCGATGAACAGCGGAAT
>Ga0181583_10000071_pt1 | contig 61208 bp, 47 predicted proteins | sample 071ome_31_FD_132461 | JGI IMG/M metagenome (GOLD analysis project Ga0181583, IMG submission 132461) | Coastal salt marsh microbial communities from the Groves Creek Marsh, Skidaway Island, Georgia - 071405CT metaG (megahit assembly) | ecosystem: Environmental > Aquatic > Marine > Intertidal... | reverse complement strand
AAGCCATTGAGTCCAGACCATCCCAGGAGAGGCCTATTAACACAGTTTTCCAGAGTTATGCCTTGTTTCCTCACCTTTCGGTTTTTGAAAATGTTGCCTTCGGGTTGAGCATCAGGGGCGAGTCTCCAGACTTGATCAGGGAGCGAGTAAAAGATGGCCTGGAAATGGTTGATTTGGGAAGCTTTGCGAACAGAAGACCCCATGAGCTCAGTGGAGGTCAGCAGCAAAGGGTCGCAATTGCCAGAGCTGTAGTGAATCGGCCGAAAATTCTTCTGCTTGATGAGTCCCTGTCTGCTCTGGATTACAAGTTGCGACGACAGATGCAGGTGGAGTTAAAAAACCTTCAAAGGAGTCTGGGGATTAACTTTATCTTTGTTACTCACGATCAGGAAGAAGCCCTTTCGATGAGTGATGAGATTTTACTGCTGAACAAAGGCAGGATTGAGCAAAAGGGAAGCCCGCAGGAGTTATACGAAGAGCCAAAATCACATTTCGTGGCCAGATTTATAGGTGAAACCGCGATCTTTGATGCCAGGGTTGTGTCTCAGGAAGGTAGCAAACTTTCGCTGAGTCTGCTTGGTAAAACAATTGAACTTCAAGAGGAAGAGCACTTTGAGGTGAATCAGACAGTGCAGGTGATGGTGCGTCCTGAAGACTTGAGAGTCGAGCGAGAAAGCAAGGATATTGAAGAAGACTTCTATTTTGAGGCAACTCTTCGAAATATCGTTTACAAAGGACCTGTAGTGGATCTTGTCCTGGAGTTGGAAGACTCACAGACTATACAGGCTACCGAATTCTACAACGAAAATTCAGATGCCTTGGAATACAAGGAAGGAATGAAGCTTTACTTCAGCTGGGTGAAAGGCTGGGAAGTTCTTTTAAGAGATGAAGAGACTGGAAGGTAAGTTTAATTCTTTTCTCTACGCAGTCTGTGCATTGTGGTTGTTTGGCTTCGTTGCTCTTCCCTTTCTGGCAGTTTTGGCAATCAGTTTTCTTAGCCGTGGTTACAGCGATTTTGTGGAACCTGTTTTTACCATCCAGAACTATCTCCAGATTTTTGATTTTGTCTATTTAAAGGTTTTTTTATCTTCAACTTACCTGGCTCTTCTGACTTCCCTCTTGTGTATTTTGGTGGCCTATCCTTTTGCCTACTTTTTGGCAAGGTCTAATGAAAGAGCTCAGGCGATTGGATTGGCTCTTGTTATGATTCCTTTTTGGACAAGTTCATTGATTCGAAGCTATGCCCTCATCGCAATTTTGAAGACCAATGGCTTTCTCAATCAGTTGTTGATCAAGTTGGGGTTGATTGATAGCCCCCTCTCCATTTTGTATACGGACTGGGCAGTCATGATTGGTATGGTTTATACACTTCTGCCTTTTGCCATTCTTCCTATCTTCAGCTCAGTTCAAGGTTTAAGTAAAAACTTGTTGGAAGCCTCTCAGGATTTGGGAGCAACGGCGTTTCAGTCCTTTCAGCGCGTCATCTTGCCTTTGACATCGCCAGGTGTGATGGGAGCCTTTCTACTGACCTTTTTTCCAGCATTGGGTTTGTTCTTTATACCTGATCTTCTGGGAGGCGCTAAAACTCTGGTATTAGGTGCTGCCATTCGTGATCAGTTTCTCATGAATCGCAACTGGCCACTGGGAAGTGCTTTAAGTGTTCTGCTTACTCTGGGAATGTTTCTCTTACTGGCTTTCAATTCCTGGGTGAAGAAAAGAGTTCAGGCACCTGAGGAAGAGGGGGCATTTTGAAAGGGCTGCGCCTTGTTTACATGGGAAGTGTCCTTTGCTTTCTCTACATTCCCATTTTTATCCTGGTTTTGTTTAGTTTTAATAAGGCGACCTTCTCTACGGACTGGGAGGGATTTAGTCTTCAGTGGTACACCAAGCTGTTTCAGAATCAGGACCTGCTTGAAGTTACTCTGAACAGTTTATGGCTGGCAATAAGCAGCGCCAGTCTATCAACTGTATTTAGCGCAGTGCTGGCGATTCTATTTTTCCGATTCAGACTCCCCGCTCAGTCTTTTCTCAAGGGAACCTTGTACAGTTTGCTCATGGCTCCCGATTTGGTCCTCGGGATTTCTCTCCTGATTCTGTTTTTGGCGATCGGACTGGACTTGGGCTATCTGAGTCTTCTCATCGCTCACATTACATTTTGTATTCCCTTTTGCTTTTTGACCATAGCAGCAAGAATGCAAAGCTTCGATCCATCAATTCTGGAAGCTGCCCTGGACCTTGGCGCGAGTCAGTTTCAGACTTATACGCGCATTCTGTTTCCTATTCTTAAACCCGCTCTTCTGAGTGCATGGATGCTTGCCTTCACCCTGTCAATGGATGATGTCATCGTTTCTTTTTTTGTGAGTGGCCCCTCTTATGAAGTCCTGCCACTGAAAATCTATTCAATGGTGCGATTTGGAGTAAAGCCGGAAGTCAATGCCTTGTGCAGTTTGCTCTTGTTGATGACACTGGTTCTCTTGTTCCTTTCTCACAGGCTGATCAACAGCAAGGAAGTTCGATGAAGGTTTTTCTTTGTTTCATATTCCTGCTGCTCAGTCCGACGCTGTTTTGTGAAAGACTGGTGATTTTTAACTGGACTGAGTACCTGCCCTCCGAGGTCATCCGAGACTTTGAGAAGGAAACCGGGATCGAAGTGAAACTCAGTAGCTACGAGTCCAATGAGGCCATGTATACCAAGCTCAAGATTTTACGCTCTAAGGGCTATGATCTTGTCATTCCTTCCACCTATTTTGTAGAGAAAATGATCAAAGAGGGAATGCTGCAAAAACTTGATCATGAAAAGTTGCCGAACATAAGGCATCTGCTGCCTCGGCTCACAGGCTTACCCTTTGATGTGAAAAATGATTTCTCTATGCCTTACCTGTGGGGGACTACAGTCCTGAGCTACAACTCTGAGAAAATCAAGGAAACGCCTGATAGCTGGAAGGTTCTTTGGAAGAGCGATTACAAAAATCAGGTTCTTGTATTGGAAGATATGCGGGAGACCTTTTCCATCGCTTTGAAATCACTGGGATACTCCTCAAACTCAAGCTCTCCCACAGAGATCAGGGAAGCGTACGATAAGCTCTTGAAACTCAAGGAGAATGTACGTCTGTTCAGTTCTGAAGCGCCAAAGCAGGCATTCATCAATCAAGAAGTTACTTTGGGTATGACCATGAGTGGTGATTTAAAAGTGATTCAGGAGGAAAATCCCGGGATAGCGGCAATCTATCCAAAGGAGGGGTTTACGATCTGGCTGGATAGCATGGTGATTCCCAAAGGGGCCAGCAACCCGCAAGCTGCTCATCGTTTTATCAACTATGTGTTAAGACCCGAAGTGAGTCTCAAAATTGCTTTGGAGCTTGGCTACTCGACAGTGAACAAAGAAAGTTTGAATCTGAAAGCTGCTGCACAAATGAAAGAAAATCCTTTAATGAATCCTTCTGAAGAAGTACTTCAAAGAGGAGAGTTTTTAACGGATGTGGGGCGTTCTCTTCTGGTTTATGAAGATCTTTGGCAAAGATTGAAAGTTGAATAGCATGAGCATTGTTTTATGATTTCAAGCCAGGATTCCTTGTGATCTCAGACATGGTCTCTTGATGTTCTTAAGGCTGATAATTAAAGACAGCAAATGTGGGCTGTTGATGATCTCGATTCTCTTCTATTGATGAACTAAATCCTGGATGTTGATGATTTCAAATCTGTTGTTTTTGTGAACCCAAGCGCGGATTGTTAATGATCAAACGCTTCGCCTCTTGATGAGCGACCACAGTGGTGTTAGAAGTCAAACTCTTGTGCAGTTTCTGAAACTACTGGAACAGGACTCACTACCCTATGTACCCAGACTGGGTTCGGTTGGAGCTAGTGGTGATTTGGTTCCTATGTCCTATTTAGGCAGTTTTTTATTCAATCAGATCAAGGATTCAGGAGGAAGTCTCGATTCCCGAGAGTGTCTGGCTCTGGTGAATGGTTGCCCTGTTTCTCTCTCCTTTTTAATTCAAGCTTGTATTCAGACAAGAAAGTTGATTCGAAGGGCAAGCTTTCAAAGTGCCTGGCTCCATGCCAGTCTCGGTTGCGATGCTCAATACCTTAGTCCAGAATTACATGCTGCCAGACTTCATCCGGGACCCCGGGAGGTCGCTAGGTGGATGAATGAGGACAATTCGAGGATGCAGAGTCTGCGGGAAGATTCCAGACCTTTTCAAGAACCCTACAGTATCCGAACAGTGCCTCAGATTCTCGGAGCCTGTCTGGATCAGCTGGATTATGTTGAGGAAATCTGCCAACGGGAGCTTGTGGGAAGTGATGACAACCCCGTAATCACCGAGGAAGCTGTTCTAAATGGAGGTAATTTTCAAGGGATGCACATCGCCTTTGCTGCCGATCAAATCAAAAGTGTCCTCTTGCAAACCGCCATGCTGGTCGAACGTCAGATTGCTTTGATGATGAATCCTGAACTCAATAACAATCAGGGACTTCATTTGGCGAAAGATGGATCAAAGGGGAGTGCTTTGGCGGGAGTTCAAATATCTGCCACTTCCATACTTATTTCCATGAAATCCAGGGCAACTTCAGAAGCCAACGGGAGTGTGCCTACCAACGCCTGGAATCAGGATATTGTCTCGAATGCAAATTTGGCTTCTCAATCAGCCTATGATCTACTCGAGCCTTTGACGAGCATCCTGGCCAGACATTGCTTTTCCTTGTATCAGCTGGACGCAAATCAAGCAAAGCAAACAATCAAAGAGGACTGGATGAATGAAGTAAACAGTCTTGGTGAGGACCGGCCACTGGGGGAAGAGCTGAACTACATGGCTCGCTGGATTTGAGATAATGAAGTCTAGGACTTTGAAGCCTTCCATTTCCTGACTCTCTCACTGAGGCTTTGTTGAGTAATTCCCAGCATTCTTGCGGCCTTGGTTTGATTTCCGTCATTTCTGCGAAGTGCCTCCTCAACCAACAAGCGGGTGACTTCCTTGATACTGGGGAGTGTCTCTCCGAATGCGACTGAATCTCCTGCGGGAACTCTGGATTCAGCAGTTTTCAGATTCAAGTTTTGCTGCAAACTGATTAAAACAGGACCGAGGCCCTCTCCTCTGCTGATGTGGTTGGTTACAAGATCAAAGAGAACGGCTCTAAGCTCACGCACGTTGCCAGGAAACTCATATTGTTGAAGAAGTCGTGACAAGTCCTGTGTAAAACTAGGTGTCTCACATCCCAGAGACTCACAGAATTCATCGAGGAAGTGCTCCACAAGTAAGGGCATGTCATCCTTTCGTTTTCTCAAAGGAGGAATGGAGACATGATGGGTTTTTAATCGATAGAGCAGATCTTCTCGAAACTGACCCTCCTCGCAAAGTTTGTGCAGGTTTTGATGTGTGGCAGCTATAATTCTTACGTCAGCTTGCACGGATTTATCGGAGCCGACCGGGTAATACTCTTTCTCCTGCACAAACCTGAGAAGTTTGATTTGGCTCTGAGGGCTTAGATCTCCAATCTCATCGAGAAACAAGGTTCCCTTGGAAGCCTTGGAAACCAGTCCGGTTCTGGTGTTTTGAGCTCCCGTAAATGCTCCTCTGGTATGGCCAAACAAGGTGTCTGAAAAGACTCCCTCATCAAGACCAGCCAGATTAATACCGACAAACTCACCGCTTCTTCCAGATAAGTTATGGATGGAGTTGGCAACGAGTTCTTTACCGACGCCGGTTTCTCCATAGATCAGGACCGGTTGAAGTGTTGAACCCAGTGCTTCAAGATAGGAAAAAAATTTGAAGCATTCTATAGTCCGGGGTGATGATATTCTCGAATACTTTTGGGTATTGAAGTTCTGTATTTTGAAGCGAATGTCTGAGGACTTCCCGATCTTCACTGATTTGGCTTAGCTCCAAACCTTTGCGCACACAGGCGATAAGACGCTCTCTGGTAAAGGGTTTTACCATGTAGTCGAGCGCACCCTTTTGAATACAGGACAGTGCTGTATTGAGTGAATTTTCACTGGTTCCAACCACAAGTGGCACCTGGGGATTACGACAGGATATCTCCTCGAGTAGCTCCAGGCCACTGACTCCCGGCATACCCAGATCAAGAATCACCAGACCTATATTTTTCTCATTCAAAGCTGCAAGGGCCTGCTTGGGTTGATTACATTTCAGGACACTGGTGTAACCCTCACGCGCCAACAGCCTGGACGTGGTTTTCAAAACTGTGAGGTCATCGTCAATGAGTAAGATGGTGCGGTTCACAATCATACTTTACTTTTCTCAAGATTGAATTACGCGTTTTAGCAGGGCGTGATCATTTAGAAAAACATTGTCATAAGAATGGCGAAAAGGTTTAATGAACCCCACTATTCAAGCGTTTGAATTGTTCAAAAGGAATATTTGCAAAGCCAATGGTAGAGCTCAACGAGACATTACAGGAGTGTCTGAAAAAGTGTAGCAAGGAAGATCTTTGGGAAATCATTACCAAAGTTGAACACACAGAGGTTTATATCCTTGACTTGCAAGCTTTTCAATTTGTCTATTGTAACGAGATAGCCTGCAAGAACCTGGGTTATACACTCGAAGAAGTGCAGCTGATGTCTCCAATTGAGTTGCATCCTCATAACTCTTCTAATGAGTTGCACGAGATTGCGAACAGGGTCGAAAGCTTGGGCTCAGCAAGTTTCAGCACGGTTAGTCGCAAGAAGGATGGAACCATTTATCCTGTAAAGGTCCATCTCCAGTATCTTGTGGAAGGTTCCATGCGTTTTATTCTGGGAACTATGATCGATTTGACCCAGCAGGAAAATTTTCGGGCTGAGCAATGGAAATTGATCAGCTTGCTTCAGGATTTTTCTGTACACGCCAATGTGTATGATCTTGTTGTGACTGACTTCACAATGCCTGAGCTCAATGGAGTTGAGCTGATTCGCCAAATGCGTGAGTTCAGAGAAGATCTTCCCTATCTGCTGATTTCTGGTTATGGTTCAAACATGGGCGATTACGATCTGGAAAAAGAGGGTGTACGAAGGTTTTTGAAGAAGCCGGAAGCTATCCAGCATTTGCCACAAGTAGTTCGAGAGATTTTGAATTAGGAGAAGAAATGAAGTTTGTAATAGTTGCTATTTTGTTGCTGGGTGCTGTCGTGGGTGGACTTTTTCTCAGTTTGGAACCCTACATCGTGAATCAGGTTAATTTACATCTACCCAAGATTTTTAAAACACCGGCATCTTTGCAGGACGTGAACCTGGAGCTTCTTGATACCAAAGTAGAAATCAAGGGATTTACCGTAGCCAACCCCCCCGGCTTTGTGCAGAAAGAACTCATAGTGCTCAATCATCTGGGAATCAACGTGAATCGTGACACTTTGATGTCGAATCGGGTAGAGGTTGATACAGTTCAATTTGACGGGCTCAAGCTGCACGTTGGATTTCATCAAGGACAACTGAGTCTGGATGTCTTCCAAAGCAAGCCTGAAGAACCAGATGCCAAAGGGGAGTACGAGGGGCCAGAGATTTTCTTTCGAAAAGTTCATGTGAAAAATCTACAGTTTGTTTTGTCTCGTACCGGGGAAAGTAAGACGATTGATATTCCAGACTTTGAATTGGACGGTATTTTGGTAGAAAAAGACCCGGCTCCTCCAGTGGTACGAGCTTTTCGAAAGCTCTTTGAAAGAGTCTTGAAGGAGTCTTTTGACAAGTTTAAGGATCAGGAAGTGGAAAGACTTAAAGGGGATGTAAAGGACAAGGTGAAAGAAGAACTCAGCAAGGGTGTTGATAAACTCAAAGACAAGCTCAAGTCTTTCTTTTAATCTGGTGAATTCGTGAGAGTATTTTGTTTGGTTTCAGCATTGGTATGCTGCATTACGATCTCCCTGAACGCTGTAGAGTCTAAACGAGAATCCCATGATTCTGAGGCAATGTTGATGCTTTCCGATAAGAGGGCAGCTCAGTCTGAGTCCAGTGCCTTCTCCAGTGAGACTGGCAGGATCTCTCCAAAAGAAGCTTACCAGAGTGTGCTGAGCAAGCATGTCCAGGTTGTTCGATTTGACTACCAGGCATTGAAGAACGAGCCTGATGGATTGAACAATTATCTTAAGTGGATTTCACATATGAAAGTAGACGAGTTTAGTCTGGCGGAAGAGCTTGCTTTTACGATCAATGCCTACAATGCTTACACTCTCAAAGCAGTGATCGATCATTATCCAATCAGTGGAAAAAGAAAGGGCTGGCCCTCAAACTCTATTGGACAGATTCCCGGAGTTTGGAAGAAGTGGAAGATTCGAATGGCTGAACAGGAAATGACTCTGGATGAACTGGAGCATCGCTGGATCAGAAGTCTGGATGAACCCAGGATTCATTTTGCAATCAACTGCGCCAGCATTGGTTGCCCTCCGCTTCGTAATGAGCCTTTTCAAGCCTCAAAGCTTGAGCTTCAACTCGAGGAGCAAACGCGCGAATTTCTTGCTTCAAATCATGGGCTACGTTTTACTCCAGTGAGTCAAAAGCTGTCACTTTCCAAATTGTTTGAATGGTTTTCTCGAGATTTTGAAGGCGAAGCAAAACCCTGGAGTCGAAAATATGGTAAGTATGCAGGGGTTGTAGGTTTTGTGAGTAAGTACTTAAAGCCCAGTTTGGTGCATCGCCTGAAGAATGAAACTATTCAGGTGAGTTTTTTCGATTATGACTGGGGATTGAATGAAGTCAGGAAATTAAGGAGTGAATGATGGATGAATTGACATTACCAAATCTGGAAGAACTCAAGGAGATTCAGCTGGGAAGTCTGAAAGCATGGACAATCTCTGAAGGTGAAGGAGAGTCACCCGAGAAAGGTAGTGCAGTTACTGTAAATTACAGTGGATGGCTAACCAGCGGTGAGCTTTTTGATAGTTCTTACAGCCGTGGAGATGCTTTTAGCTTTGAATTGGGACATGGAGTGATTGAGGGTTGGTCTGAGGCCGTATCACAAATGAAATCAGGTCAAAAAGTTGTCGTTGAGATTCCAGCAGACAAGGCTTATGGAAATCAGTCGGTGGGACCAATCCCTGCAGGTTCAACATTGTTTTTTTTGATTGAGTTAGTCGACTTTTTCTGATTGCTTGTCTTATTGAAAAGCCTGCCTGATTTGAGTGAGTCGGGCAGATAATTGCTCATAATGGATCAGTTGCCTTGGGTGACTGGTCTGTGGTGTGGTGAGGGGTCTGCTTTCAAAAACGTCCCTGCTCCTATCCATGGAAAAGTCAGCATGGGGAATGCAGCATCAAGGTATCTGGAGATGACTTTCTCTGGATGCTGAACCCAGCATCATGTTTTCGACAGAAGACTTTCTCGGGCTGGCAGTTGCGATTTAAGGTGTTGGCACCAGGCTGTCTCTAGCCGGGAGCTGTCGCACACCATTCTCCAGATTCTGAAGGATACGCTCACTGTATCTTTGTGGAATGTGATCAAGGAACATTCTCAGGAATCGCAACTTCTTGATTTTGTCAAAGAAACCGAGATACTCCAGAAGCTTGGTTTCATCAACCAGCTCCTGCTGTGACATGTTTCCATCAGCTTCAAATTGAACAAGCTCGCCCACGTGGTAGAACTCACCCAAAAACGATTTGTGGGGTGGAATGTGAGTAATGATATCCAGATTATTCACGAAGCGACTGCATTGTGGAACGAAATCTCGATAGAAGTTTCTGTCTCCCACCCGAGGTGAACCGAAGCTGATCATTTTCGCACTTTGACCCAAACGGTCTGAGGCAAGAAGTGCCAAGGCACTACCCAGTGAATGTCCAGTAAACCATACCTTTCTTTGTCCAAAGGCACTGAGCGCTCTGATTCTCAAAGATATTTTAAGCCAGACTTCATCCAGGGCTGCCTTGAATCCTCGATGAACCTGACCACCTTGGCCGGAGTCGATCAGTTTGTAATTCAAATCAGTCATCCAGTCAATTGGATTGAGAGGCTCGGTTCCTCGAAAAACTACCCAGACTGCATCATTGTTCCAGGCTAGATAACCCTGGGTTCCACTTTTCTTGCCTTCAAACAGGTAGTACTTCATTCCTTGCTCTTCCAGCACTTTCTTTTGGGTCTTTGGCTTGGAGTAAGCCAAAATCGCGGCCTCTATCATGTGGTAAGCATTGTTAAGATCTTCAACAGATCCATGAGCATTGAAGGGGAATTCCTCAGCTTTTTGGAAGTACTTGTACTTGTCATACCAAGGGCCACTCAAAAGCTGTTCTTCCTCCTGGCTTAGAGGCTTTTCCAGCTCATCCCAGCGAATATCGGCAGTGCTGGACTGAGTAAAAATTGATAGAAAAAAAGTAAGAGCGAGGAAGAATCGAATATTTTTCATAACGCAACAGAATAAGGACAATTTTAATTATGACAAGTGGTGATTTGTAGCTGTGATAAAAGTATACTCCCACCAAAAGGAGAAACGAATGACTCGATTATTTATATACCCTGTGTTCATGGCAATTTTCGCTTTGAGTTTTGCTGTGATTGGACTGGAAGCAAAGCAGGAAGACAAGAAGAAGATAATGGCAGACTTCACCACAAAACTGCGCAATGACAAAATCGATCAAAAGGCATTGAAGGTGGATGAAACCTTCTCTGATTTTTCCCTGCAAAGTACTTCAGGACGGAGTCTGGGATTGTCAGAATTGATGGGTGAGAATGGTCTGGTGATTACTTTTTATCGAGGGAGTTGGTGTCCTTATTGCAATACGGAACTCAAGAAACTCAAGACGAGCTACCCCGATTTTCAGGCCAGAGGTTTTAACCTTGTTGCAATTGCACCTGAAAAACTCAGTGGCCTCATTACAACCAGTCGAAAACATGAGCTGAATTTTCCATTGCTAAGTGATACAGGGAATTAACTCGCCCGAAAAATCTCTATCGCTTTTGCACTAGAAGATGACATTCGCAGAGTTTATGAAGGCTTTGGAATTGATTTGAAGAAATCCAATCTTGATGAGCGCTACGAGCTGCCAGTGCCTGCAACTTATGTCCTAGACAGTGAGGCCAAGGTTCTTTACCGCTTTCTTGATGTAGATTATAAACTCAGGGTTTCTCATGAAAAGCTCCTTGAATTCATGCCAGCCCCGGCAGAGGTTAATCAGAGCAGTCCAGTTGTCTATCGGGCTAAAATCAAGGGTATGACCTGTGGTTACTGTTCGGGAACCATCAAGAAGAAACTCAAAGCCAATAGCAATGTCTTGAAGGCTGAAGTAAACCATGAGAGCGGCTCCGGAGTGATTGAGGTGAAGGGAGGAAGTCTGAGTAAAGAAGAAGTGAAGTCGATTATCCAAGGTGCTGGATTTGGAGTAGAAAGCATCGAATAAAAAAACTTTTACATTTTTTCTCAAGTCCTTACCCCTGTTCTGCCGATGGTACGAGTAGGGGTATTTTTTAACTTGGGAGGAAGTGATGTCCGAAATCCTCATTTCTTCCACGGATGGGTATTATGAAGAGTCCTCACGGAAGAGGATCGGGAAGACACAGTTTTTGTCTTCTTTTCAGGAATTGTTTTCAAGAGCAGAGTTCGAGTCTGATGCATGTCTAAGTGCAATGCTTGAGGATAGTTCCTTCATTCGCGCCAGAAGCGGGAATGTAAAGTTTCAACCAGCTCGATTTGGTTTAACAGATCGAGTTCAACCGTTAATGAGAGAAGTCTTTCAGGCTTTTTCCCACCTTGAATTTGAAGGGAGTGTGGGAAGATTGAAAGAACTTCACAAATCGATGAGAGTTCATTTTCAAAAGACCTTGAATCAAACATTCAAGGAAAATGGACTGTCCACTTATCACGAGATTCGTGTTGAGTTTGGTTTGGAATTCAAAATGAGTGTAGTGAATGAACACCAAAACTCCGGGGAAATAGAGTTTCTGTTTTCCCAGAACAATTCACTGTCGCTGATGGTCAAGAGAATTTGTATCTTGAGTGAGTTCCTGAGTTGCATGAAAGGTGTGGAAGATTTCCATGCACTTTATCAACTGGCTCCGCAACGAGCAGTGGATATGTTTTCCAAGTTTTTGAAAGACTATTCACAGGCCAGCTTCGGATTTCGAGTAGCACGCAAAAAAGTTACCTGGTACTTTGAACCCGAATATCAGCAGTATCTGGATTTTCAACCCTGAGAGTGGGGGATTGGGGGCCCTAGTGGCCCCCATGGGCAGGAATCATGAAGAGCGAATTTCGTTGAGCAAGGTCTCATATTGCTCATTCCACCGAGCATCCTGATAAGCTCTGAAGCGATGAACCTTCAGGCCCGTTTTGCGACAAAAGTCATCATGGAGGATTTTCGATTCTCGACCCATCCCACCCTGGTCATATTGACTGGCCCAGTACATTTTCTGATTGAATAAACGAAACTCGCGAGTGCCTTCCTCGAGAATCTTTTCTCCATCTCGTCGAAGATGTTCTTCCCGCAGATTGCTGATTCTCTCCAGGCGAGGGGCATGAGTGAATATGAGATGCTCAAAAAACTCTTCTCGGGCCAAATCAAATCGAATCAACGAGCCGTGAAAGAGGTAGCTTTGTTTGCCTTTTAGCAATTGGGTCAGATTCTCCAGGATTTCAGGAGTGTTTTCATGCTGATGAACCTTTTCCGGCAGAGGAAACAGATCAAACAGATTCAAGTATTCAAGTTCCAGATCACTGCTGAGTTGATCCGCCAGTTTTTCGCTGAAGCTTCCAGGGGCTCCGAATACCAGAATCCTACTTTTCATAGCTATCAGTTAGCCAGTAAATCCTTGAAAGCTTGTTGAAGGTCTTCAGGAGCGACTGGTTTGGTCATGGTTCTGACAACTCCAGTTTTCCCGGCAAGCTTTAAGTACTCGCTTGCTCCACCTGGAACATTGGCAGTTCCTCCAGAGATAGCAATGATTTTCACTTCAGGATTGTGTTCGATGAGTTTCTCACAAAGCTCGAGTCCTGAAGTACCGGGCATTACTATATCAGTAATTACAAGGTCCGTAGGATCACTGTGGTAGTGATCCAGAGCTTCCTGTCCATCTCCGGCTTCGTGGATCTCATGACCATCATATTCCAGGAGAGCTCTGAGAAGTACTCTTTGAATACGTTGATCGTCGACTATCAGCATTTTGGCCATGGACATTTCCCTTGATTGTGGTTGGTTGCGCTCCAAGTGGGAGGTATTATACTGACTCATGAGCGCTGCTCCAACAGAAAATTGAGTCACCGGGAGGATGCTTTGAGAAGTGATATTGAGAGTGTGAACCTCAAGATTGTAGTTTTGGATGGTCAAACTCTTGGAGATGACCTCGATCTGTCTTTACTGGAATCCTATGGTGAACTTCAGGTTTATTCAAGCACCAAAGAAGATCAGGTCTTGAAGCGCTGCCAGGGAGCAGAGATTGTGATTAGCAATAAAGTTCCTCTGAACCGAAACACCATTGCGGAATTAAAAAGCCTTCAAATGATTCAAGTGGCAGCTACCGGCTACAATAATGTGGACCTTGAAGCAGCCTCAGAATGCGGCGTGGCTGTTTGCAATGTCTCCGGTTACAGTACGAACTCTGTGGCTGAACATACCTTCGCCCTGTATTTTGGATTGCAGCGGCAGTTGCTTGCTGCTCAAGAGTACTCCCTGTCAAAATGGCAGGAGAGCCCCGTGTTTTGTGAAGTTCCCTTCAGTTTTGAAGAGTTGAGTCATTCCGTTTGGGGAATCCTGGGAATGGGTAATATTGGTAAGCGGGTCGCCCAACTGGCTTCTGGCTTTGGTGCCAGGGTCATTCATTACAGTGTCTCCGATCCCGACTCTTCAGAATATAGTTGGGAGGAATTTCTGGCAAAGGTGGACGTACTTTCCATTCACTGCAAACTCAGTGAAAAAACCAATAGTCTGCTCGATGATAGGGCTCTTTCCTGGATGAAAGATCATGCCATGGTTTTGAATCTGGCCCGAGGTGAGATTATAAATGAAGCGGCTATGATCAGCCAGTTGAAGTCCGATCGTCTCTACTTTGGACTTGATGTTTTGAGCGAGGAACCTCCCTTTGAGTCCGGGAGAGGATTGAGTGCGGGCATAGTATCCTTGAGGGATTGTCCTCGATTTCAACTGACCCCGCACATGGCCTGGAATTCTCTGAGTTCTAGACGCAGTTTGCTCAGTAAAATGTGTGAGAACATCCAATCCTTTCTGGAGGGTGGCTCCTTAAACAGGGTGGATTGAATTAGCGAATGACCAGCAAGAGTTTTCACGGTTGGTTTACAAATTTCAGAATTTGAAGTTGCCTAGAAACAATTGTGTCATTGCTGTCAGGTAAAACTCTGAATTTGTCATCTTTGACAGGTAGATCTTTGAATCTGTCTTCGCTAATGGCTTAGGCCTGGAGTCTATCTTTGCTGACAGGTTGGTTTTTAAGTCTTTTTTAGCTGACCAGCAAATCATTGAGCCTGTGAAAAACCCCGGACCAGTCTCCGGCTTTCTCTTGTCTCAGGATTTTCATGGAGGGATACCAGATACTGCTTTCACCCTCCATTGCCCATCTCCAGTCAGGAATCCTTGGGAGAAGTAGAATGGTTGGAAGACCCAGACTGGCTGATAAATGGGCAGTCGAGGTATCTACACTGATCACACAATCCAGACTTAAAAGCTTCTTTGCACTCTCAAGGAAGGTGGGACAATCTTTAAGTAATAGTTGCTCATCCTTGAATAATGGAGAAGGCTCCATTTGTAATGAGTGAAGCTCTATTGGATTTTCACAAAGAATTTCCAAAAGCTTTCTCAGATTCTGATCCCGGATCGATCGATTGCGATCATTTCGGTGTTGTGGGTTGCCTTGATAGCAAAGTCCAACGCGAGGAGTAGGCTTCTCACCTTGATTTTTCTGGAGTAGCGCGGTGGAGGATTCAGGGAGATTAAAATCCAGAGACTCCGGGATGTCATCGAGGTTCAAGAGATAGGGCAAACTCTCTACAGAAGAATATCTGATTTGAGGGGGAAGTGACTCCAGTTCAGGCATTTTCTCTAGAAAAACGAAGTCCTTCAGCTGTTCAGAGCATTTGAATAAATCTCTCAAAGATGGATGCACATACAGTTTCAACTCACCTTTGTAAGAGCTTAAGTAGCGTAGATATCTGGAGAATTGAATCTGGTCGCCAAATCCTTGTTCACCATAAATTATCAAAGTTTTAAAATCACTACTTCCGTCCCAGCTGGGAGGGTGGCGAAGTCTTTGCGGTAGATGAATCTTTGGATTTTCATAGCGGGATTCAAGATGTTTAAAGCAGCCTTTCCAATCACCGTTCAAGCCATGCAGATGAGCGAGAAGGAAAGAAGCTTGTGGGCTATTGTTTACCTTCAGGGCGAGTGTGGCTGACTCAAAGGCAACTTGTAGATCTTCTCTCGAAAGTGATCGGTAGGCTTTGAGTAGATGATAAGTATCCTGTTTGTCTAAAAGTCCGCTGAATTCTTCCTTGCTTTCAAGCTCCTCAAGCAGATAGTCAAAGTCATCGAAGCGCTCAAACTCCAGGAGAGCTCCCAGATGATTGAGTTCCAGGTTCAGGTAGTCGAAGCGGCAGAGTTGCCTGGCTCTGTGGAAAGCGTGGATGCATTCTTCTTCCTGCCTGAGCTCTTGAAGCAGGACTGCTCTTTGGTGCCACAGATCCATTGATTCAGGCCAGTTCTCAATTCCCCAAAGGCACTCTTCCAAAGCTTTGAAAAAGTTCTGTCTGTCTTTGAGGAACTGAACTCGCAGGACTGCGCTTTTCTCGAGGGTGCAATCAGTTCTGGGGAGTATATTGTCAAGTTCGTGATCTTTAGTGAAGGCTAGTTTCAAATGTAATTCTAACTCAGAAAGTTCTGAGGGGAAGGAGTTTTTGTGATCGGCGAACTTTTCCAGAGAATCGCTGAGTTTTTTCCAGTCTTTCTTTTGAGAGTAAGCATAACAACGATTGATCTCGATAGCAGGGTTGGATGAATAACTCCAACTCTCCAATTGACTCAAATCACCAGTCTTCAAATAAAGATTCGATAGCAAGGTCAGAGCCTGTGAGTAGTCGGGTTTATGCTTTACAAGTTTTTCGATCCACTCCAGGGCTTGAAGATAAGTGCCTTGTTGAAAAAGACAAAAACAGTAGTGGTAGAGATCCTTTGGATTGCTTAAGTCTGGTTGTCCGATTCTTTGCAGACTATCTTGAGCAAGGGAGAAGTCCCCGAGTTGCATCATTAAAATAGCATAGTAGCTGTTTAGCAGTGGATGATCATCATGAAGAGAAAGCAGACTCTCATACTCGGCCTTGGCCTGCTCAAATTGAGAGCTCTGATGGAGTTGTATTGTTTGCTTTAATCTCTCTTCGAAATTCATGAAGTACTATTGTAAAGTCTCAAAATCACAGGGAATCCTGCCAGAGTCGGTCAAACACTGCTGGTTGGTTTTATTCTCCCATGCCATTAGAATAGCGTCCTTTTGGAAGTGTTGCCAAATTCTTAATCAAATTTTGGGAGAAGCAAATGAAGGATGAGTTTGTTGAGTATGTCAAAGGACTTCAAGATCAGATTACAGCGAGAATGCATGAAATCGACTCTGACTTGAAGATGACAGAAGATCTTTGGGATCGACAGGATGCTCTGGGAAAACCCGGTGGTGGTGGAAGAACTCGTCACTTTCAGGGAAGCGTCTTTGAGTCGGCCGGGGTGAACTTTTCTTGTGTCCACGGCACTATGGAGAAGGAGTTTGCCAAAGTGATGAAGGGTGATGGCAATGAGTTCTGGGCAAGTGGTATTTCCCTGATACTTCATCCGCTAAATCCCAGAGTTCCCACAGTCCATGCCAACTTCCGCATGATTCAAATGGGAGAAAAACAGTGGTTTGGCGGGGGTTCGGATCTGACACCCTACTACCCCCATGAAGAGGATTTTATCCATTTTCACAAAACCCAGTTGGATGTTTGCCAACCCTTTGAATGTTATGAAGCCATGAAGAAGAGATGTGATGAGTATTTTGTGAATCACCATAGAGACGGTGAAATGCGAGGTATCGGTGGAATCTTTTTCGATCACTTGAATTCCGGCAATCTAAAGCAGGACTTTGATCAGGTGGTGGCTTTGTCCAAGGGGTTCATTCCGTCTTATTTTCCTATTGTCGAGAGACGAATGAATGAGGAGTTCACTCAAGAAGATGAAGATTTCATGTTGCATCGGAGGGGGCGTTACGTTGAGTTCAATCTGGTCCATGACCGTGGCACCTTGTTTGGGTTGAAGACCAAGGGAAGAATCGACAGTATTCTCATCTCTCTACCTCCACGGGTTAAGTTCTCTTACTGCTACCAACCACCAAAAGGAAGCGCTCACGAGGAGATGATGCAGTACTATCAGCCTCGAGACTATTGTTTTGGTAGTTGAGCCATAAAAAGTGCGGACTTCTGTACCGGAATTAACTGGAGCGCTTGAATGCTGGCAAGTAGCCTTGTCCATTGTCAGTACTGACCCAATAACTTCAATTCTCAAGCGGTATCTAAACCCTGGAGAGGAACCTCGCAGATTTTGAAATCTTCCAAAATTGCGGAAAGAACAGAGTCTTGCACCGATGTTGAGCCTTCGACGGCCTAGCAGACGATTCACCAGAATCAAGAAATTAAAGGCTGCAACCATCCAACCGGCGAAGAGTTTGTCTTCATAAGCAATAAGATTATAGGCCTCCATCAGAGTTATTGAATTGAACACCTTAAGAAACAAGCTGAAACTCAGAAGAATGGATCCCTGGTACCAAAGCCAGCGACCAACAAATCCGACAAAAGAAGGCTTGCGCCTCAGATAAGGCTCGTAGATAAAAATCTCGAAACTCAAACAGAGTGGACCGATGAATGCGCCAATGAAGAAGGCCTGGAAAAGATCATCAATGCGCCAGCCGTAAACTTTCCCCATGTGTAGAACGCCGATCAACCCTGCAAGGCCGGCAGCAATTGCCATTCCCCGGATGTGTTAGCGAATCTGACTGCGGCCTCGATGAAGTAAGTTCATGGCATTTCTATCGGGATTTTTAAGTGCATAGTAGAGTTTCTGGTACAGATTGACTCTTGCATCGATGGTTTCCCCGTCAAAGAGGACCGTCATTCAACGGCATGTGCGAGAATTCATAAATTTGAGCTACATCCAGTGCTGGAAAAACCGGTCAGTAGATTCAATTGCATGGCGGTGAGTTTCGGGATTTTCTTGGCAGAAACAGACCTTGCATATTATGCTGAAAACTCACCAGTTTGACTGCGGGAGTGGCATAGTGTTGGATTTGGATGCTAAAAGGCGTGAGCTGTACAAAAAACCACGTTGGGAGTTTTGGGGACGTCTGGGAACTTTTTTGGCTCGCTGGATACTTGCCCTGCGATACCGCATCAAGGTAAAAGGGCTTGAAAACATCAAATGGGACAAGGGTGTACTGTTTCTCCCTAACCATCCCTCTCACTTTGATTCCCTGATGGTGATCTCCTATCTCTGGCCTAAATTCCAACCAAGACCTATGGCCATCGATTACTGTTACTGGATGCCTGTCTGGTCTGTAGTCATGAAGTATGTTCGGGCCATACCCGTTCCCAATTTCGATGAGGGGTTTTCCCCGATAAAACTCAGGCGGATGGAGAGTTTGCTTAAAGAAGCTGGTCAAAATCTTGAGGACGGAGCCAATCTGGTCATATATCCGGCGGGTTCCTTGATGAGATCCAATGACTGCACCCTGGGCGGAGCCTCCGGGGTTCATCAAATTCTCAATGAACATCCTGATACGAACGTTGTTTTGGTAAGAACCCGTGGTTTGTGGGGCTCCATTGCCGGGACAGCCTACACTCCCGGTGTTTCTCCACCTCCTGAACCGCTTCTCAAGCGATGCTTCAAGTTACTCCTGCAGAACCTGATCTTTTTTATGCCACGAAGAGAAGTTGAAATCTATTTTGAACCTGTAGGAACCAGTCTCCCTTTCAAGAAAGACAAATTGACTTTCAATCGTTATCTCGATGACTGGTACTGGAAGCAGCCCGAAATAGAGCCCCTGACTCAAGTGAGTCTAAAGTTTTACAAGCATGAAGTTCTTGAGCTTGTAGAGCATAAAGTGCGTGAAATCAGCATCGAGGATATTGACGAGAAGATTCAGTTTGCAGTGCGCAAGGAGATCGCCCAGATGGCCTCTATGGATGTGGAAAAGGTGGACCCTCAAAGCAAATTGTCTGCAGATTTGGGTCTCGATTCCCTTGATCGAAGTGAGCTTTTGATCTGGCTTCAAAACGAATACAACGTGGAAGATGTGGCTATAACAGAACTGGTTACGGTTGGCCATGTGATGGAGGTGGCTGCTGCAGGTTTTGGAAAAGAAGCCAAACAGGTCAATTTGGAGCCGCCCGACAAGTGGAAAGATCTCAAGGGAAGACCCGACCCGACAGCTCCTCAGGGGCGCACCATTCAAGAGTCCTTTTTGATTCAGTGTGATCGCATGGCTGGAAGCATTTGTATGGCTGATGAAGCCAGCGGGATCATGAACTGGACCAAGTACAAGATGGGAGTGCTGCTGGTTAGTTCCGTTCTTCGTGAAATGCCTGAAGAAAGAATTGGAATCATGATGCCTGCCAGTGTGGGGGCCGCAGTGATGGTTCATGCGGTTTTGCTGGCCGGTAAAACTCCGGTGATGATCAATTGGACACTTGGTCCCCGAAATCTGGAGCATGTAGAAGAATTGACGGGACTACGGACTGTCTTGACCTCCTTTCGATTTGTGGAGCGTCTAGGAAACATTGAGTTGGGGAAACTGGAATCAAAACTTCTTTTCATCGAGGATTTGCGTCAGGAAGAGTTTACTCTCGAGAGAAAACTCAGAGCATTTTTTGATTCTCGCAAGTCCGCTCCAAGATTGCTCAAAGAATTGCAGTTGGAGGATATCGATCCGGACTCGGAATCGGTGATTCTCTTTACCTCTGGTAGTGAGTCAGTTCCCAAAGGAGTTCCTCTTTCTCACAAGAATCTGCTCACCAACCTCACAGATGTGATTACCAAGTTCAAGTATCTCAAACACGATGTGATTTTAGGATTCCTGCCACCATTTCACAGTTTTGGTTATGTGATCACCACAATACTTCCAACAATCTGTGGTGTAAAAACGGCTTATTATCCCAATCCAACGGATGCTCGCAAGTTGGCCCATTTGATTCAGTACTGGGGAGCCACTCTTCTTTACGGAACTCCCTCCTTTATCAATAGCATTTTAAAGGCTGGAGAGCCTGAGCAGCTTCAAACCATCGAGTTTATCAAGGTTGGTGCAGAGAAAGCACCGGACGAGTTGTTCGAGAAACTTCAGAGAGACGTTCCCAAGGCTCAAATGGTGGAAGGCTACGGGATCACTGAATGTAGTCCGATTCTGAGCTGTAATGAGCCAAACAAACCGAGAAACGGTGTGGGACCAAAGTTTCCTTCTGTGGAACTTGCCATCGTGAATCCGGAAACTTACGAGCCAATGGATCCAAGTAGTACGGGAATGATTATTGCCACCGGAGACAGTATCTTCAACGGTTATCTGGGGAATCCACGGGCGGATGTCTTTCTCGAGAGAGATGGCAAAAAGTGGTATATCACCGGTGATTTGGGTTACATCAACGAGTCTGGTTGTGTAGTTCTGGCAGGGCGCAAGAAGCGTTTTGTAAAAGTAGCAGGTGAGATGGTCAGTCTGCCAGCACTGGAAACGGTCCTGGTAGATCATTATCCAGCAACTGAAGAAGGCCCGACTTTGGCTGTGGAAGCATTGGAGCGAGAAGGGGATCGACCCGTCATGTGTGTGTTTACTACAGTGGAGCTCACTCTTGAAAAGGCCAACGAACTACTGCTTGGAGCAGGTTTCAGTAATGTTAGCCGCCTGAACAGAGTGGAGCAAATCGAAGCAATCCCTGTACTGGGAACCGGCAAAACCGATTACCGCAGCCTGAAAGCACTGTTGGAAGAGAAGGTGGCTTGAGGTTTCCATCATAGGACTTGAGAGCATCTGAAGAGTTTCTGTATTGTTTAACTGTAAGATGCCTCCGTCTTTCACACAAATTGCTAACTGGCTGTCTCGCTCGTCGCCAGACATAATAACCCGTTGAAACAGTAATACTCGCTTCGCTCCTACTCCGTTTAACTACAGTATTATGTCTTTTACAAATATGGCCACTATCAACCAAGGATTTGAGTGTACTTTTAATAGTGTTTCTATTCGCTCCTGTAATCTCCTGTATATCGCGGTTTGTGATTCTGCCTCTCTCTTTTAACACACCAAGAATTTGTTGCGCTAGCTCAGGGAGACTATCAAGAAGGTGCTCTCTCTCAAGTTTCTTAAGTAAATGATTTTTTGGTCTTGCATGCACTTTAAGAAAAATATAAGCCAATGATTGAGTCCGCTGCAGTCCGTCTTCAATGTGGTTTGAGCCTTTCTCAGATTTAAATAATATAAGTCTTTGTTAAGCTCAATAATGCGCTCAAGAGAGCTATAAATTACATATTCATAACCACATTGGATCAAGAGTAAACTGGTAAGAATTCTTGAGAGTCTCCCATTGCCATCTTGAAACGGATGAATAGCCAAGAAATGAACAATGAAAGTGCCAATGATGAGAAGTGGATGAATTTCTCCTTTCTCAAATTCTGCATTTGTCCACTCTAGCAGCTCTTGCATCTTGTAGGGTGTTTCCAGTGGGGTCGTAGTTTCAAAAATAATACCAATCTGGTTCCCTTTGGAATCAAAGGCTGCGACGCTATTTTCAAGCTTTTTATACTCACCTCTATGGCGGTCATCTTTGCTACTAAAGGATAGTAGTGTTGAGTGAAGTTGCTTAATGTGATTCTCATTGAGGTGAATGGCAATGTGTGAGTTAAAGATTACTTCCATGCCTTTGGCATAGCCAGCTACTTCTTGCTCATCGCGACTCCGAAACGAAGTCGTTTTAAGATTTGTGATAAGGCTTTGAACCTCCGTATCGGTCAGTTTAGACCCCTCAATTCTCGTTGAGGATGCAATTGATTCTATTGTCGCAACTTTCTTTAGCAAAGCAAGGCGGTCAGGAGACAGTCTGGAAAAGTCTTGCTAACTACCTTTGAAGGTATCTATCTGAGAAACTAGATTCACTATTTCATTATTAGGAACGACTGGAATTTTTAGCAAAACACATCTCCTACACCCATCTAGAAACCCAATTAGACCCAATTATTCCAGTAAATTTTGTGAATCCTTCTTTGTTCTCTCACTCCTCCCAGGGGGGATGGCTTCCCAAGCTGTGTTTGGCTTGTAAGCCTAGCCAGCAACCCTACAGTGATATAGCGGGATCAGCAAGGATTTGTGAAGCACAGCCTGTGCAAATGCTTCACCTTCTTCATTGCATAATTCAATCTCAAAATGCTCATCTGGATGAACCTCGACAATGACACCGACCTGACCTCTCACAAGGTGTTTTTCTGGCAGATCTTCCAAGATTGCAACTGTATCCAGTAGTTTCATTGTTGATCTTTCGCGAATTACCTTTTTTTAATGGGCTCAAATCCCGTCTAACATTCTACACTAAGTCCAGCCTCTCTTTGGATTCAAGGTTTAAGAATGGTAGGCAATTCAGCGACAGTTTATGAAATGTAATTTGATCACCACCACCAGCTCAAACAAACTCACTTACAATCAAAAGTGTTAAATCAAACCCGTAATCATACCCATCGCGCCAAACAGTATGAAACCCTCAAGACCCCATCAAAAGAGAAGCTCCAGTACATCTGATAGTACGATTCAGCTTGAATCATACCTCAAGTTCAAACCTGCGAATTGCACAGAACAGCTGTTTCACCGAGGGATTACTCTTTAGCCAATCAACCAGCAATCAAACTAAAGCGATTCCCCACAAACCGTCTGCATTTTCTGGATTCCTTCCATACTCTTGGGGACTCCACCACGAAAATGCAGATCCAGGAAGTAGTCGAGGACTCTGGATTTCATTCCGTTCTCGCCCTGATCTTTTGCCTCTTTCGCCACACAAAGGGCGAGGTAGATTTTGCTCATTTCATCAAGGACGTCACGAATCAACAGGGTTTGCACTGCCTGCTCAGCTGACTTGAGTTCAGCCACAGTAGTCTTCCAGCTCTCAAGGGCTTGCTTGATAAGATCGTTATGGGATAATTCTCCAAGTTCCCCAAGGAATCGCTCGCAGTCCGTCACAAAGATTTCATCCTGACTGTAGCGCAAGATGTCTCTAAGTACCTGCATTCGCAGTGTGTTGTGAGTTCCTTCCCAGTTTTCACAGACGATGCTGTCTCGAAACATTCGAGGAAGGCTTGAGAAGCTTTCGATAGCACCATTTCCAGCCAGGACATCTATACTGTGGTGAATATGCTCCACGGACCAGTAGGCACTGATGTACTTGTTCAGATTGGCCAGCAATCGAAGCAGGAGTTTCTCTTCCTGACTGATTTCCTTACCACTCACCATCTTTTCATCGTGCTGGTCCTGAAGGGCGGTTAAATGCATCCCGCCCGAAAGAAGAGCGCAGTTTTCCACATGGATTTGGGCCAGGTTTTCCATCACCAGAGGATAATTCGCGATGGGCATTCCAAAAGCCTTTCGATTCTTGGCGTAAAGGGCGGCGATTTGATAGGAGCGTCGTCCCATTCCTGTAACCGAGAAAGTATTGTAGATTCGACTCAGGTGGAGGACATTCTCCATGACCATCTTGAATCCACCTTCAAGAGGACCCATATGAATTGCAAAGGAGCCTCGAAAATCAATCTCACCCGAAGCCATGGTTCTTGTTCCCAGTTTTTCCTTGAGTCTTCGAATCGTGAAATGATTGATTTCCCCATCTTCCTTGTGACGCTTCACCAGAAATAAACCAAGTCCTCTGGTTCCTTTTTGCTCCTGATCATAACGAGCCGTCATTAAAATCAACTCGGCGTGAACATTGGAGCAAAACCACTTCTCACCCACGATTCTCCAGTTCCCGTTTTCATCCTGAGTCGCCTTGGTTGCATTTCGACCAACATCAGAGCCACCCTGGATCTCGGTGAGGAATTGAGCTCCTGTGAAGTTCTGTCGAAATCCCGGTGCAGTAAGCTTCTCCAGCATTTCTTTTTGACCGTCTACCTCGGGAAGCAAACTTAAAACACGAATAATTCCTGCAGTGCAGGCGACAGGGCAGTTGTGACCGGCTTCTCCGGCGTGGCTGGTAAGGTAAAAATGCATCAGGGATTCAAGAAGTCCTCCGGCACGAGACATTTTTTTCATCATGGAAGTGCCATAGATGATGTCACCCGCATCGAGATAGCTGGGATGATGAACGACTTCCTCGATTCTGTTGCCGATGCCATCATAGCGCTCCAGCCGAGGCAAATTCCCCCGAAAATCATTCTCTCCCACAAGACCTTCAAGTTCAGGAATTTTGCTGGAAGTTTGCTCGATCTCCTTGATCTTTCCAGTTTGATCAGCGAAGTAGAAATCCAGAGAGTGTTGAAAGTAAGGATTCATGGAAAGGGGGGAGTTTGTAAGTGCTTCTCGCCAGGAAGCCATCTCTTCTCGACCGGTGTGATGTGTTTCCTGACTGACACTGCTGTGCTCGCTGACAGTTTGTTGATATGTTTCAATGCTCATAATCCCTCCCTGTTCTTTTCACCAAAAAGCAATCTTAGGCCGTAAGTGAGTCCGACATTGCCTACTTAGTCCAAAGGTCTCCTGTCCAATAGGGCTGATTGTGCTTTCTAATCAAATAGTCACTTAAAATATCTATAGGATCTCTGTGAATGAATAGCATCCAATAACTCTAGATTCCCTTCAAGATTTTATATTCATAATTCAACCATTTTTCGATGTCAGACTTGTACAAGGGACTGAATCTTCGATCGCTTGGTCCACCGGCCAGTACTGTATGAGCTTCATCGCTAGCGAGGTCAGCAATGAATCGATAGCTTGGACAAAAGGCGGTCTTTTTCCCGTTACGATCATAAAGAGAACCTTGCACTACTGTGGCTCGAGACCCTTCGATAATCACCGGGCCATGATCAAAGCCTGCCCATTCAGGAAGCAACCCGTCAAAAAACAGATTCACCATAACAACCTTGCGTATCTCACCCCAAGTATGAAGTTTTTGTTTGGAGAGTACTTCCAGTTCAGCGAGCAGAATTTCGCGCAAAATTTCTGTACGGGAACGTTCTTGAAACCAAAGCGGAGAATATTCAAATTCAGGTTCTACCAAAATTCGATCAAAGGCGGCGTAGAAATCCATGATTGTAGCGGTTTCCTGATTAATTTTGCTCCAGATTTCTTCTCCGTAAAATCCGTCTCCAAAGACTCTTTCCAGCCATTTCTCATAAACCTTTTGAAAAACATAGGCTCCCACCGAATGCTTGTCATAGCGATAATCCCATTTTTTGAGGATTTGCCCGGCTTCGTTTTCAGGAAGGTGCGCAAGATGAGGTGCCAGTAAAACCTGACCTTGGATGGAGAAGAGATCACTCTGAATCTTGGCCATGCTCTTTACATCATGTTTTGCCTTGCCTTGAATCATGTCTCGGATTCGATTCTTGCGATAGGGGGCCATGCACAAGTTGATTCCCACAGCCTTGCCTGGCTGATTCTCATCACTGTTTGCTGTCACCAAAAATCCGCAGGATGGATTTTGAGCGCTGGCCAGATCTCCTGGATCGACTATTCCTTGCCACTCTTTTTCCCATCCCTTTTGAGCTAGAAGGCCACTGAAATCGCGCTTGGGGAGTCGTCCCGACTGTTGGTAGGCAATATCACCGTTTTTGTCACCCACAAGCCAGTTTGCGCTAATGGTAATTTTTGAAAGTTCCTTGCAGAGTTCCCCAGTAGTTTTGATCTCATGCAAGCCAGAGATTACATCCAGTGTTTGATAGGCTCCCTCTCTGTGACCGGTGTAGGCTCGGGCTAGATAGTAGCCATCTTCGAGTTTCTCCTGCTGCGAGTCTACTTCCAGGATTCCATGACTGGTCTCTCGAATCAGAAGTTTGACGGGATCCTTGCCCTTAACTCTTACATACTCTTCTCGAGTTTGAATTGCTACAAAGTCATCGCCTCGTCGCACCTTGGAATCCTTCACTTCCTCGATGAAGTAATCAAGCATATCCATGAATCCATAAGTAAAACCATAGGACAGGGTTTTGGTTCTTCCCATCACCAACCCGGGAACTCCGGGCATATTCACACCGATTTGATAGTCCCCCTCAAAACTGGCATTGAATTCATACCAGATTGCCGGAAGACGATTCACTTCAAGATGAGGGTCATTGCATTGCAGGACTGCATCGGAACTGGATCTGGAGGGAGCTAGCACCCAGTTATTCGAAGCCATCACTGTAGGCAGTGGGCTAACCTTCACCTCTTCTGGAATACTGGTGCGATAGAGGTTCAATTTTTTGCAAAGGTCAATGATCTCTTTATCAAGCTCCTGAAGGTGGGGTTCGTACAAGCCTTTCAGGCGTTCAATGCAGGCATCTTTTCGAATCATCTGGATGATCAGTTTTTGAGTATCCTGTTGCGACTGAGCCAAACCAATATAGCCCATGATCTTGATTGTCAGCAGAGTGTCGGCGATACACCAAGGTTCCGGCCTGTACTTCACCACCAGAAACTCAAAGGGTCGGCGATGCTTCTCTAGATAAGCGTTGACTCCATCACAATACGACTGCATGAGCTTATGGGTCTCTTCACTGAGGAGTTTCTCTTCCTTCTTCGCTTCGAAGTAAAAACCGGTTTCGCGCATGAACTTGTCGACCACAAAGGTGCTTTCAGAGCCCTTGAGACATTCGCCCAGTCGACCCTGACCTGCCAGTCTGACCAGCATCATTTGGGTGAGACGATCCTTGGCGTGAAGGAATCCCATGGCCTGGTAGTACGCTTCAAGATTGGGGGCTTTGATGTGCGCCACACCTCCCGTACCCCGGGCGTATTCAAAAGAATTGTTCTTGATTTTTACTTTGTCCCATTTCATGGAATCCCCACCTTTCCCCAGCAGTTCAAAAACTCGCCGGAAGTATATCACCGGGGTCAAGGACTTGTAGTCAATCAAGGCATGAGGTTTAATGAGCACAGCAACAAGACTGGGGAGTCACAGATTATGCAAACTTTGGAAGTCCATCAGGAAAACAACACTGCAGTAGTCCACATGCGTCGGGGAAAGGCAAATCCCATGAATGCCCAAATGCTTAAGGAATTGGGGCAAGCATTTGCTGAGCTGCGCGATGATGATTCGGTCAAGAGTGTCATACTCACCGGTCAACCCGGTTATTTCTCCGCTGGTCTGGATGTTAAAGAATTGGTGACTCTTGATGAGAAAGGAATGCTTTCTTTCTGGAAGGATTTCTTTGAGATGATGAGAGTCACAGTTGCCTTTCCGAAGCCATTAATCAGCGCCATCAATGGGCACAGTCCTGCTGGTGGATGTGTTCTTGCGATTTGCAGTGACTTTCGATACATGGTGGATGGCGAAGGGCGCATTGGTCTCAATGAGATTCCAGTAGGAATTATTGTCCCGTCTTGCATTCACAAGCTCATGGGATTCTGGGTTGGTGAAGGCAAGGCTTCACAATTACTACTTCAGGGAGCGTTGCTGAGTCCACAAGAAGCTTTAAAGTGTAATCTTGTTGATCAGTTGACCAGTGCAGAGGATTTGATGGAAGTTGCTCAGAAAAAGGCAAAACAGCTCAATGCTCTGCCTCCAAAAACTCTGGCCAGATCCAAATTGAATTTCAGGGATCAGCTGATTGCCGAGTTCGAAAAACCCTTTGAAGTGGTTCTGAGGCCGCTGTTGTCTTCTTTTCAGGAGGATGAGTTCAAGGCGGCTATGGCGAAAGTCGTGGCGTCACTGGGCGTGTAACACATCGATACCGGGGAGTTTGATTTGCGATTCATACTTTGCTTGATACTGGGGTTTTTGTTTCAACTGGAAGTTTGTTCGCAAACTTATCCAAAGGATCTGCCCTCCAAGATTCAGGAGTGCCTGAAAGAAAGCCCTTTTTCTGAGGGGAATGACCCCTACAGGCAGCAGTATGAGGGAAGTCATACCATGCTTCGTTCTGCTAAAATCATTGCATCCCAGGATGGTTGGTATTGTGTGGATAACTTCCGGGTTTCCCTTGAAGAAAAGGAAAACCCCGAGGATTCAACTCCCAACTGGAACCGGGTTGCTTTTGCTCCTTCCCGTGCAAAGAATCTGGCATTTCTTTTGGGGTTGTTTCACTCCAAACTACCGTTAAGGCTGGGTCACCTCTTTGCTTTGATTGAATTTGAGAAAGGGGCTCTACTTTGTTCTGATCCTTCAGTGAACTTGCAGGGTTTGGTTGTGAGTTTCGAAGCGATGCGAAAGCGCTCCGAGAGGTATGACATGGTCGAGGGTATGAAAGACAAATACCCCGGAATCTTTGTTCTGGGCTCTTACTATGACGTGCTTCAAAAGGCCAAGTTGTTTTATAGATCACTGGAGGCCTTTCCACTTCGGGGTGAGGGGCTGGCCAGTCGCTATGTTCAGAGTTCAGTGGATCAGATTTTGAGTTCATCCGGGGACATGTACCACACCATTCTCAATTCCTGCATCACCCGTCAGTATGATCTTCTCAATATGGCTTTGCCAGAAGGAAACAAACTCACCACCCGATATACCTTGTTTGGGAAACCTTTGTTTCGCACGATGGGTGCCTTTTTTCCAGGATTTGTTTCTTTTCAACTCTCCCGCCATGCTTCAGGGAGTCAGGAATATTCGTCCACAGAGGGTCTTAAGCTGCTGCTCGATGCCCACGGTAAGGGTGAAGAGATTCCCTTTTTTCAGGATTCCTGATTGGCAGTCTTAAAAGATTTCTTGCGATGAATCAGCAAGAAGTCTCTTCGTTCACAACCACCGACAGTATACCCCTTACAGATTTTTTTCAGGTTTTAGATAACCCTGAATCAGCTTGAAGCTAGATAAGTTAACTTTTTGGTGAATTCTGGATGGCTGTCAAGCCGTACCTATTGGGCAAAGGCGCGATTCAGGCAATAGATTTTCGCAGCTTGCCCACTCAATCTCCTTCTTGCTTTTGTCAGAGAAGACTTGTCATTAAGCGAATTTCAGGTATTATGGTGCGCTCGATTAGAGGGCCGTTTTATGGTCCAGTTCCGGGTGGATAGATCAAACGCATACTTCGCGTGCAAGGGGAACGAAAAAGTGACACAAAATCAGAATGGTTATTCTAGAATAGAATTTCAGGATGGGGAGTACAATTACGCCCATATTTTTGAGAAGGTTCTCAAGAAGTACGACAATCCCAATTGTCTGAGTCTTTGTGGTGATGTAATCCAGACTTTCAGTACCCACAAAGTCCTTCAAACCATCGAGACACTCAGTTATGGTTTGAAGTTCCTGGGTTTGAAAAAGGGCCACTCGGTGGGCATATTGGCACCTTCATCTCCCTACTGGACCATGATGGATTTTGCCATTATTCTCAGTGGCGGGATCACCGTTCCTTTCTTCTCCAATATCAGTATTGATAATTTTCAGTTTCAGGCCCAAAACAGCGAATGCAAGTTCCTGTTCGTTGCAGGAGTTGAAGAGTGGAACAACTACAAAGATCATCTCACTGATTATGATGTAATCATTCGTCTTGAGGATTTCAAACAAGAGGAGCTCGAAGACAAAGAGGGTCCCAAACTTGTGGACTACAAATCTCTTCTTGATCTGGGCAGAAAGCTTCAAAAACAGGACCCCGAGTCATTCAAGCAAGGTCTCAAGGAACTCAAGGAAGATGATCTGGCAACGATTATTTACACATCAGGCTCGACTGGAGTGCCCAAAGGCGTGGAACTGACGCATAAAAATCTCGTAACCCAGGCCCTGGGCTGTCTCGAGCGATTGCCAATTGAGATGGGTGTGAAGCGTGCTCTTTCTGTCTTGCCTACCGCCCATGTATTTGAGAGAACCGTTGTGAACTTCTATATCTTCGGAAATGTGAGTCTCTATTTTGCAGACGACATCAAGAAAGTAGGAGCGTTGATGCGGGAAATCAAGCCAAATCTGGTGACCATGGTTCCCCGCCTGCTGGAAAAGGTTTACGAGGCAATGCTCTCTAAAGTCCTGAGTGCTCCCTTTCACAAAAAGGCCCTTGGACGTTTTGCTTTTGGCCTGGCCTTCAAGGAAGAAAGCGCTTTGCGTAGTTTTTTAAAACCTGTTCTAAACCCCATCATCTACTCAAAACTTCGTGAGGCATTCGGAGGAGAACTGATCGGTCTGGTTCTTGGTGGAGCTCCTCTGAGTCCTTCACTGGGAAGATTTTTCCAGAACATTGATATGGCTATTTATCAGGGCTACGGTTTGACAGAGTCTTCTCCAATCATCGCAGTGAATTATCCCGGTTACAACAAGATGGGGTCCGTTGGTCCCGCATTTCCCGGAGTGGAAATCAAGATTACCGAAGACATGAAAGAGATTTGTGTGAAGGGGCCTAATGTAATGCGGGGCTATCACAAAATGCCTGAGGCTACTGAAGCTGTTTTGAAGGACGGCTGGCTTCATACAGGAGATCGCGGTGTTCTGGATTCGCAAGGATTTCTAACGATCACCGGGCGAATCAAAGAATTTTTAAAGACTTCCAATGGGAAATACATCTCTCCCATACCTATTGAGCAGGCCCTTGGAAAAAGTCGCCTTGTGGAAATGTCTATGGTCGTAGCGGAAGGTCGCAAGTTTGCCTCCTGTCTTTTGTTTCTGAGTCAGGAAGAGCTGGAAAAAAGAATGAAGAAACAACGTACAAAAAGTCTCGATGATCTGGTCAGGGGAAGCGAGCTCCAGGGAGAGCTTCAGCAACTGGTTGACAAGGTAAATCGCACTCTCAATCGCTGGGAACAGATTAAGAAGTTTGAATTAATCACGAATCCCGTCAGTGTGGAAACTGGAGAATTGACTCCTACTATGAAAATCAAGCGATTCGCTGTTGCTGAGAAATACAGGGAAGTCATTGAGGCTATGTATCAGGAACCAGGAGAACAACTATGAAAGAACGATTAGCAATCGTAGGTGGAGTTCGAACTCCATTTTGCAAGGCTCAGGGGCAATTGAAAGCTCATGGTGCCGATGATTTGGGTGCCTATGCAATCAAGGAACTTTTGTTTCGCACAGGACTGGACCCACACAAGATCGATGAGGTCATCATTGGTAATGTGATTCAGCCGCCTCAATCAGCGAACATTTCTCGAATTCTGGCAGTAAAGGCCGGTATTCCCATTTCAATTCCAGCTTACACAGTCAATCGGAACTGCGCCTCTGGTATGGAAGCAATTACCACAGCAGCCAACAAAATTCTGGCGGGAGAATCTGATGTGATACTTTGTGGTGGAGCGGAGTCTATGAGTAATGTGCCCATTCTCTTTGGTGAGAAAATGGTCAACATCTTCATGAAGCTTCAAAAGGCGAAAACTCCAGGTGCTCAATTTGGAGTACTCAAGAAGTTTCGACCATCTTTTCTTGCTCCCGTGATTCCCGGTTTGACCGACCCGTTATGTAATCTGAGTATGGGTCAGACTGCCGAAGTTCTTTCTCGAGAATTTGCAGTCACCAGAGAAGAGCAGGATGAGTTTGCAGTTCTTTCACACAATCGAGCGGAAGCTGCCATCAAGGGTGGCAAGTTTGACAGTGAAATCGTTCCTGTTCCAACTCCTCCTAAGTACGAAACTATGGCAGAAAAAGATGATGGGGTCCGGGAAGGGCAGTCCATGGCTGATTGTGCGAAGTTGCGACCGGTCTTTGATCGTGTTGCCGGTTCTGTAACTGCTGGAAACAGTTCCCAGATTACTGATGGAGCTGCAATGATGCTTCTGATGACAGAAAGCAAAGCGAAAGAGCTTGGTTTGACACCGAGTGGATACCTTGTGGACTACGCCTACGCTGGACTGGAACCCAACAGAATGGGAATGGGGCCGGTTTACGCAACAGCCAAGCTGGTCAAGAAGATGGGAGTCAAGGTAGATCACTTTGATTTGGTCGAAATGAACGAAGCCTTTGCTGCTCAGGTCATTGCCAATGAGAAAGCCTTTGCCTGTGAAGAGTTTGGTAAGAATGCTCTGGGTCTTGATGGCGCTTTGGGTGCGATTGATCGAGACATTCTCAATGTAAACGGTGGAGCAATTGCTCTGGGTCATCCGGTAGGAGCCACCGGTGCTCGCCTGGTGATGACTCTACTTAGAGAGTTGGCTCAGCGAGAGAAGAAGCACGCCCTGGCAACCCTTTGTATCGGTGGTGGGCAAGGCGCAGCCCTGGCTCTGGAGGTATAAGATGAGTGAAGAGAAAAAAGCATTTCGACTTGAGGTTGATGGCAGCAATATCGCCTGGTTGACCTTTGATTATCCAGAGGAAAAGGTAAACAAGTTCTCTCAGTTTGTGTTGCGAGAATTGAGCACTGTTCTTGATGAAGTTCAGGCAAATTCCAATATCCAGTGTCTGGTCATTCAATCCGCCAAGAAAGGTATCTACATTGCAGGTGCTGATGTGAAGGAAATTCTGGGTTACTTTGAGGATACCAGTGATGCAGAAGTGGAGCCTCTGGTTCGCAAAATGGTGAAGGGCGGAGTGGATACATTCAACAAGCTCGAAAACCTGCACTGTCCAAGTATCGCAGTCATTCATGGTGCCTGTATGGGTGGAGGGCTTGAAATGGCTCTTGCTTGTACCTACCGCATCGCAATTGATGACAAGAAGACCTCTATGGCACTTCCTGAAACTCAATTGGGAATTATCCCAGGCTGGGGTGGAACCCAAAGACTTCCGAAGCTGGTTGGTTTGGATCAGGCGATGCCCATGATTCTGGGTGGCTCCAGAAAGGATGCTCGCAAGGCCAAGAAAATCAAGCTTGTTGATGAAGTGATTCTTCCCGAGTTCAAGGAAGAGGGAGTCAACAAGTTCATTGCGAAAATCTTGAATCCCGAGAGTGCCAAGAAGGTCAGAAAGGCGAGAATTCGCAAGGATTTGATGCACAAGATCAGCTCTACTCCTCCCGGAAAGATGTATGCCTTCCACCTTGCTGAAAAAGGTGTGATGCAAAAGACCAACGGCAAATACCCAGCGCCTTTGGCGGCTATTGATTTGCTCAAGGAAACTTACGGAAAGAGTTTGAAGTCCGGTCTGGCCAGAGAAACTGAAGCATTCATCAAGTTAACCACCAAGCATACAGACATCGTCAAGAGCCTGGTGAATCTCTTCTTTGTGATGGAAGAAGTGAAAAAAGATCCTCAGGTAGATGAGAAGGTAGCTAAAGCTGTTGGTGATTTGAAACTCGACAAGGCTGCTGTACTTGGTGCCGGAGTCATGGGTGGTGGAATTGCCTGGTTGTTTAGCTACCGTGATGTGCCTGTTCGAGTGAAGGATATTAACTGGGATGCAGTAAGCAAGGGCTTTGGAGCTGCCGCTGAAATCTACGCTGGTCGAGTCAAGCGACGTCGAATGGCAAAGAGTGAGGCGAATCTGAAAATGCACCAGATTACCGGAACTACAGATTATTCAGGTTTTCAGGACGCTGATATTGTCGTGGAGGCTATTGTAGAGAACATGCAGGTGAAGAAAACTGTGCTTGCGGAACTGGAAGATCATATTTCCAAGGATGCCATTATTGCCAGCAACACCAGTGCTCTATCAATCACTGAGATGCAAAAGGATCTCAAGCATCCCGAGCGATTCGTTGGAATGCACTTTTTCAATCCGGTAAACATGATGCCTCTTGTTGAGGTTATCCCCGGAGAGAAGACCAGTCAGGAAACGGTAGCGAAGATGGTTGCTATTGTGAAGAAGCTTGGAAAGACTCCAGTTGTCGTTGGAGATGGTGCCGGTTTTGTTGTGAATCGAATTCTGATTCCTTCCATGAACGAAGGCTTGACCATGCTCACTGAGGGCATCGACATGGAGCGAATCGACAAGGCAATTACTCACTTTGGGATGCCAATGGGTCCTTTTGTTCTTGCTGATGAAGTCGGGCTTGATGTAGCCAGCAAGGTTGCTCATATTCTTGAGGAAGCTTTCGGCGAGCGCATGAAGAGTCCTTCCTTTGTTGATCAGATGGTTGAGAGAGGAATGCTTGGTAAGAAAGTCGGTAAGGGCTTCTTCATTCATCAAGGCAAAAACCGAAGCGTGAATGAAAAGGCGAAAGCTTTGCTTCCAAATTCAGCTGCGAAGCATGGAGCTCCAATCTCTAGCGACGAGACCATCGCCCGCTTTGTTTTGGTTATGCTCAACGAAGCCACTCGCTGCATGGAAGAAAAGATCATTGAGAATCCTGCCTATCTGGATTTGGCTATGATTACCGGAACTGGTTTCCCTCCATTCCGTGGCGGTCTTCTGCGTTATGCTGACGCTGTTGGTCTGAAAAAAATTCAGGAGAAGATGTTGGAGTTGGAGAAGAAATACGGTGCTCGTTTCAAACCAACTGAGCTGATTAACAAGTTGGCTCAGGAAGATGGTAAGTTTTATCAGTAAGAATTGATATTCAGCCCTTGCTTGAAGTTCTCTTCAATCAGGGGCTTTTTTGCTTTTCAAGCAAATCGACTTTGATAGATCAGATGCAATAGCCAGAGAAAGAATGCCCCAAAGAAGCGATGGATGACTGAATAGAGACAACCTGCCAATGTTTCCTTGAGAAAATCCTGGGTGCAGATCAGGTATTCGGGCAATCGATCTTTGGGGTGGCTGAGAAAGTGCCTCAAGAGTTCGATCCTATAATTATTAGCAACAATGTAGTCATAAACCTTCGGTTGTCTCTGCTGGAGCTCTTCATTGACCTGAACAATGAGATACATGGCGTAAAGGCAACTGAGCGTACTTACTGCTGGAATGTAAAATATTGCAAACAGCTTCATGTGAGAGATAGGAACTATGAAAAGTGCACTTACAAGAAAGCACGCCAGACACAGCAACATATAGTGCCAGCGAGGTGAGTAGTCCAGGGAAAAATCCCGCTCCTCTGATTCATAGAGAAGATTGATATGATGATACGCTTCGAGCTCTCTTTGGGGCAGATGGTCTGGCATAGCTTCAACTCACAGCTGCTGCTTGTGTAAATTTGTTCGGGAACTAAACCGGTCAGTTGAGCTGAACTGGTACTTAATTTATTTTCCACTGAGCTTATCAATAATTGGTTTCGTGCTTCTCTTTGAGATCTTTCAAACCCGTTTGAATGATTTCACTAAGCACATCCCGATCAATTTTCTTAAGGTTTCTCAGATAAAGACAGGATTTACCCAGACGATGTGGTCCCAACTTATCCAGCAAATGGGAGTAATCACTGTAACCGGGCATAATATAGAGAGTGGGTCCGGTGGAGCGGGGAGCAAAACCTGTCGCCATGAAATCGCCCTCATCACCATTGGAACGGTAGTATTTATACTCTCCAAAGCCAACAATGGAGTCGCCCCACATCTTTGCTTCCATGCCCGTTACTTTTTCAAAAAGATCCAGCAACTCCAGACAGTCAGCCTTGAGTTCTTCTTTCTCAATGGACTCAATGTATTCTCTGGGGTTCTTTACGTTTTTCGATGTTTTAAGTTCTACTTTTTTGGGCATGAAATCTCCTTTGGTCAAGGAATATCATTCCTGATGCATTGGCGACAATTGAACGAATAACACACTTTTTCAAAAACTTTTTCCTAAACCCTTGCCACTTTTTTTAATGAATTTAGAATAAACGGTTAGATTGAGCTTGAAAGTTTTAGAATAACCAGTTTAAAATAGTAGTTAATAATTCTGGGGAACAAATCTCCCCGCATCAGCTCAAAGGAGGGGCACAGTGGCTGAAGATCCAAACAAGATCGATAAACAATTGCAAGAAGACATGATGTTCGATACATCGACAATGACTGCAGAGCAGGCGCAGGCAATGGAAGTTGCCGAGGCAGCTCGCGAGAAAGACTGGAGAGAACCATCTTTCGCAGGTCAGCTTTTCATGGGAACATTTCGAAGAGATATGCTTGATTCTCTGGAACTCCAGGATGAAGCAGACAAGGCCATCGGTGATGAACTTTGCGCCAAAGTAGAAAAGTATCTCGTAGAGAACCTTGATCCTGAAGAGGTAGACGCGACTCGCGAACTTCCCAAGGAATACATCAAGGGACTGGCTGACCTTGGTCTTTTCGGGATGAAAGTTCCCAAGGAATACGAAGGCCTTGGTCTTTCCCAGGTCAACTATAATCGTATCGCGACATTGGTAGCTTCCTATGACGGTGCTACTGCAACTCTACTTTCTGCTCACCAGTCCATTGGTGTTCCCAATCCACTCAAGATGTTTGGAACTCCCGAGCAAAAGAAGAAGTACTTTCCACAATTGGCTAAAGGCGCAATCTCTGCATTCGCTTTGACCGAGCCTGGGGTTGGATCCGATCCAGCTCAAATGGCGACTATGGCAACTCCTACTGATGATGGACACTTCCTTATTAATGGAGACAAGCTCTGGTGTACTAACGGAACCATCGCTGACTTGATTGTTGTGATGGCACAAACTCCACCAAAGATGGTTCGTGGTAAAGAGAAGAAGCAAATCTCTGCTTTCATCGTAGAAGCTCGAGACAAGGACGGGAACCTGAATCCTGGAATCGAGATTGTTCACCGCTGTGACTTCATGGGTCTGCGCGGTATCTACAACGGTCTGCTTCGCTTCAAGGATCTGAAAGTTCCTGCTGAGAACATTCTTTGGGGAGAGGGCCGAGGATTGGCTCTTGCACTGAGAACCCTTAACACTGGTCGATTGACTCTTCCAGCTGCATCTTCCGGTTTGGCCAAGATGTGTTTGAAGATGTGTAGAGACTGGGGAGAAGAGCGAGTTCAGTGGGGTAAGCCAATTGCCGAGCACGAAGCAGGAGCTCAGAAAGTAGCTTACATTGCTTCTATGGCTTTGGCTTTTGAAGCAATCACTGCGGTAACCAGCCTCTGGACTGACAAGGGTGGCTTTGATATGCGTATTGAAGCTGCAATGTCCAAGCTTTTCTGTACGGAAAAGGCGTGGCAAGTCATTGATACCACCATGCAATTTCGTGGTGGCCGAGGATATGAGAGAGCAGACAGTCTAAGAGCTCGAGGCGAGAAGGCTTATCCAGTAGAGCGCGCAATGCGAGACTGCCGAATCAACATGATTCTGGAAGGTTCTACTGAAATTATGCACCTCTTTTTGGCTCGTGAAGCAATGGATCCACACTTTCAAAAAGCGGGAGACATTCTGAACCCGAGAACAAGCTTCGGACAGAAGTTTGCAGCTTTCCTGAACTGTGCAGCTTTCTATCCATTCTGGATGACCAAGCGGTACATCAACGGTAGCTATCTGGCAGTTCACTCCGAGTACGGTCAGTTGGGAACTCACATGTCATTTGTTGAGGTGAAGGCTCACGAGTTGGCTCGTAAGCTTTTCAGAACAATGGCTATCTACGGACCAGCTTTGGAGAAAAAGCAAATGCTACTTTCCAGATTTGTTGAGGTGGGTACTGAGTTGTTCGCAATCTCCTGTACTTGTGCTTATGCTCAAAAACAATATGAAAAAACTAAGGACAAGGGTGTTCTTGAACTTGCTGATCACTTCAGCGTGCTTGCAAGACGAAGAGTTCAAGAACAACTCCGAGCCATTAGAAATAATGATGATGATGAGTCCAATGCACTTTCTGAAAAAGTCATGAAAGGAAAATACACTTTCATGGAAGAAGGCATCATCTGGACGCATGATTCATAATTAAAACTTTGCTTGCTAAAGCCTCCGGGGTGATTCCACTCTCCCGGGGGCTTTTTTCATGCGAGGCAAATTTTAAATATTAGCTGATTTCAACGGAGACGAGCTCAATACCTGATAGGCAGAATTCAAGTTGGCCTTGCAGACCCCAGCGGGAGTGACTTCTATTTTTTGGCTCTTGTAAGATGACAACCCTCTGTGTCATGGAAGTGGACATGTCCATGGATAACTTCCTTCAGGAGCTTGATTCCCATCATGAGCAGCAGCTCTTCTGTTGTTGGGAACGAATTTCCAGCTGTTACCAATCTTCTTCATCCAGGTTGGATTGTTTGCCTTGCGAGACAAGCCACCGGCAAGGACGGAGTTGTCAGAGTTGATCCAGTCAAAATCCACAAGATAGGTAGTTCCAGTCAAAACGGAGCTGGAAACAGTTCCTGTGTTGGCCATCATGGAAGAGTTGGACAGCAAATAATCCACAAGTCCCTCTGGAGTGAAACCACTGAAGGTTCCTGTCTCAAAGAAGGAAGTGAACTGGCTGGTTGCAACTGTCTGACCTGCTGCTTTTTGTGCAAACAAGTTTACAAAGCTTCCTACGGCTTTCTCAATGTCGATCACATTGCTCACGAAAGCAGTAGTCACAGTAGCTGCCGCTGTGCTGACGGGAGTCAGGTTTACATTGGCAAGTGAAGTTGGATCAACTGCAGGCAGACTAACCAGGTCCTGGTTATTTGCTTTGGACTTGATTCGGATTGGTCCAGCAGTTGGAAGCTCAACTTCCACCGCATCCAAAAGGCTGTCAAAACCTGTGTGATTCGCTTCAAACTGATCTGTGATCGGATCGAAGTTCTCAGGTACATTGTGTGCCTTCAAAAGCTCTTTAAGTGCTCCGTTAAGCTTGTCACGAGCTGTTTGAATTCGAGAATTCAAGTTCGCTCGAAAGCTGTTTGGAGTATTGAAAACTGCGCTTGGATCGCGGTTAGTCGTTGCCTTGACCAGGACTGAGCTGATTGGATTCACGTTAGCTCGTCCGGAAGAGTCAGCATAGGAGAACAGCTGTCGAGCACCGTCTGTGCTTCTGGCCTTGAGAATATAAGGACCGTCAACTCCGGTTACATTGACACTGTAGCTACCGTCTCGATTGATTTTTGTCTTAATTTCTCGAGAGTTGGCACTGGCCATGGAACGCAGGCTGATCACACCTGAGGACCAGGGGGCACCAGCGGCAACATTACCGTTGACCGTTTGAATGGTTGTGTCGCTCGTTGTTGAGCTTCCACAGCCACTAAAGAAGATCGCAAGCGAAGAGATTGCGATAGTTAGGATTGTTGTTGATTGCTTCATAGTCTTCCTCGTTATTGTGTTAGTTAGGAGCGCGCGCTTTCTACAGGGGAGTGCTCTTTGAATCCACAGAGATGGTGAAAATAGTTCAAAAAATTTACTGACTCTTCCACTTCATGAAAGTAGGAATTGAGAAATGTATTCATAAAAAATGGTAGTATCTGAACTTCAATGCCCAAGGAGAGATGAATGTGGATTGAAGGTACTCTCAAGCTCGAATCAAATCCAGAGGCTTACGCCTACCCCTTACTCATCAAAAGAATTCTGGAAAGTGCCCCGCGCTATGCTCCTGATCAGGCCATATACATGGGCAAAGACAAGGTTTGTAGTTACAAGGAGCTCCCTTCAAGAGTAGCTTCTCTGTGTGACTCCTTGTCAAAAAAGGGGCTGAAGCCATCAGATCGAATCGGGGTTATGGATTGGGATAGTCACCGCTATCTCGACTTATTCTTCGCGGTTCCATGCCTGGGCTCTGTTTTGCACACAATCAATGTACGACTTTCAGCAAGTCAGATTGTCTGGACCATTAATCATGCTCAAGATCGATTTCTATTCGTCCATCCTGATTTTTTGCCCCTGATCGAGTCTTCTCTTGATTCTCTTGAGTCAGTGGAAAGAGTCTTTGTCTATGGAGCTCAGGGTGAGAGAAGCAACCACCCAAAGCTTGCATATTTTGAATACGAAGAACTGATAGATTCTGGAAGTGAAAAGACAGTGTTGGCTGATTTTGACGAAGACAGTGTGGCAACATTGTTTTACACCACAGGCACTACAGGAGATCCCAAGGCAGTTTACTTTACCCACCGACAACTGGTGCTGCATACAATGGCCTTGTCTCAGGCGATTGGCTGTTACGATGACAATCGAATCTTCAGCTCTAATGATGTTTACATGCCCCTGACTCCCATGTTTCATGTTCACGCCTGGGGAATTCCCTATGTGGCAACATTGTTGGGAGCAAAGCAGGTCTATCCAGGTCGCTATGAGCCCTCCTTGATTCTCGATCTGATTGAGTCTCATCAGGTAACATTCAGTCATTGTGTTCCTGCAATTTTGCAAATGATTCTGAATCACCCGAAATCTGAAAAAATGGATCTGGGCCATTGGAAAGTGGTCATTGGAGGAAGTGCCTTTTCTCCGGGATTGGCAAAAGCAGCAATGCAAAAGGGTATCGATGCCTATTCGGGATACGGGATGAGTGAAACTTGTCCCGTTCTTTCTTTGACACACTTAAGTTTTGAAGAGAGAGAACTTCCATTGGATGAGCAGGTTGATCTAAGAGTCAGAGCAGGGGTGCCCATTCCCTTTGTTGACTTGGGAGTTGTCAGTTCCGGGGATTCTAATCCCAGTACAGAGAGTGGTGCTTCGGGAGAAGTTGTTGCGCGAACTCCATGGCTTACTCAAAACTATTATCTCAATGAAGAAGCGGGAAATCGACTTTGGACTGATGGTTGGTTGCATACTGGTGATGTGGGGGAGATGGATGGTTCCTGCCTCAAAATTACCGATCGAATCAAGGATGTCATCAAATCAGGTGGAGAGTGGATCAGCTCAGTGGATTTGGAGCGAAGAATCAGCAGGGTTGATGGGGTTAAGGATGTTGCGGTAGTCGGGGTGGAAGATGTGAAGTGGGGAGAAAGGCCGGTTGTTTGGTATATCAGTGAAACACCCAATCATGACTCAATCCTGGATGCTTTAAGCAAAGATGTGAAGGAAGGGACGCTCTCCAAGTGGGCAATCCCGGAAATTGTGGAGCGTGTTGAGGAAATCCCCCGAACAAGTGTGGGGAAAACAGACAAGAAGAGAATTCGACAAATTCTACTAGAAAGAGGTTCTCAGGTTTAATTTCTGAAAGGAAAGCAATGAAAATTACAGATATTTTGAAAAGTGACTTGTATGCAGGAAAGACTGTCTTCGTAACCGGTGGAGGAAGCGGTATCAATCTTGGTGTAGCCAAAACCTATGCTTCCCTGGGAGCCAATGTGGGGATTTGTGGACGCACAATGGAGAAACTGGAGAAGGCTGCTGCTGAAATCGAAGAGTATGGAGTAAAAGTCTTCTTTGATACAGCGGATGTGAGAGACGCAGATCGACTCGCCGAGATCATGGCCAAGTGTGAAGAGGAAATTGGTTCCATCTCTACATTGGTATGCGCGGCTGCTGGTAACTTTCTCTGTCCAGCTGAGCAAATGAGTCCTAATGCCTTCAAAACTGTAGTAGATATTGATTTGCTGGGTTCTTTCAACGCCTGCAAGGCAGCTCACGCTCAATTGAAAAAGACAAAAGGGGATATTGTTTTCATCTCTGCTGGTATGAGCTATATGCCTTACGCTGCCCAGGCCCATGTGGGAGCTGCGAAGTCTGGAATCGATAATCTGATGAGAAATCTTGCTCTGGAGTGGGGACCTCAAGGAATTCGCTCGAACAGTATTGTTCCAGGACCTATTGAAGGAACTGAAGGAATGAAGCGTCTGGCTCCCGGTGAGTTGGGCAAGAAACTGACCAGCATGATTCCCTTGCAGCGCATGGGGCAGGCTGAGGACATTGGAAACGCCGCTGCATATCTTAGTTCTCCATTGGCGAGTTATGTAACCGGAACAGTTCTCATTGTAGATGGTGGCCAGAATCTTCCCGGTTCCGGACCTTTTACAATGGTTGCCATGGAAGCAATGAAGCAGGCCAGAGGCTAGATTCATGAAGCATCTTGGGCTGATTTTTTTTCTGGTCTGTTCGATCCAGGCACGCTCTATGCCCTGGGAGATTCGACTCACGATAGCTGAATCAAGGCTCTTCGAGAATCTTCTCAAGGGGGAGCGAGAAAATGCGGCTCAGGCATTTTGGGAAGAAAACTATGACTACCTCAGAGAAGAGACGAAGTCATGGAAGTTTCTCACACCGGCAACCAGGATTCTGAAATGGCAGGGGATGCTTGCTGACAATCGGGAATTGCTTGATTATCTTCAAGGCTTTCTTTACGCCTGGATGATCGCCCGGACGACTCAAAATCCATTGGTGATCAATGGAGTCAGATCGATTGACGAAGAAGCTGCCAATGAGTTGAAGTCAATCACAAGATCAAGCAGTGCCCGAAATGTCACTGCTCTGTTCAAACCTTTGGAAAAATGGGTGAAAAACTATCCTGAGGCTTATCAAAAGCTGCAGGAATATGCCAAAGAGGCGAAGCGTAATCAGGGCAGGATTCCATCTCTGGTCCCCAAGCGGGAACCCGATCCTTATAAATTGACTTTGAACAACAGGGTTATCAATAACCCTAATCTTCGCGAAAGGTACATCCAGGACCATATGAATTATACCCAAAAGCAAAGTTTGCAGAATCAGCAGGATGAGGCTGTCAATCAGGCTGTTTCTTCACGATTGAAGCAGGTGTTGAATCAAGAAATTCAGAGTCGGGTGAATCAATATATGGTTCAGAAGGTTCGCAATTTTCAGGGGCCATTCGCTGATCAGCAGCGGGCTTATGCACGCTCCGCTGTGGAAGAGAAGGTGCGTGACGGGATCGAATCCAACCTGAAGTCTCGTCTGGAAGACCAGATACGAAATGAGATGGATCGTGTGGTCCGGGAGCGCGTAGAGATAGAGTTCTTGAGACAAATGCGCTAAAGATGAAGGATGGTATTGTCGAGATGTTCTCCGGAGGGCTTTAGCTCCTTGAGGACTTGGCGAAAGCTCTCTCTTTGTTCTGAGTCCATCCGGTAAATCATTTTGCTCCGCCGGAGGATGAAGTCCTCTTCATTCCAGGCCATTTCATCATTCATATTATAGAGAAGTTCTGCCTTGCAGTAGTCGGGTTCAATCAGGATTATGCAGTTGCCTTCCTCTTGTAATGCGTAAGCTGCGATCAAGCTCCAGCAAGAACCATAAACTCTTTTCCATCGATCAATCAAAGACGGGTTGATTCTCGAGTTCTGAACTTGCTTTTGTATGTCAGATTCTTTCTGACTGTCAGCTTTTCGGGAGCCATGAATTGAAGTGCTTTGGGTGCAGAACTTAACTGGAGATTGCGACTTGCAGTGATTTGCAATTTTATCGACCACTTTTTGAGACAAGGCCCGGTAGGTGGTGATTTTTCCCCCAAAGACTGCCAGGTAACCCTTATCCTGACCCCATTCCTCTTCGATTTTGTATTCTCGTGTCAGCGCACTGAGGGAGTTGTCACCACTGTCTAAAAGGGATCGTACTCCGGCATACTGATAAAGAATGTCCTCCCTCTTGATGGGATGACCTTCGAAGAAATAATTGTAATGATGAAGCAGGTATTTGATCTCCTCTTCAGAGGGTTCGATATTATCAAAGTCAGAGCCTGAGTATTCCGATTCGGTGGTTCCAATCAGCGTTGTGTTCTCGACCCAGGGAAGCACAAAAATAACTCGTCCATCACTGGGCAGAACAAGGAAACCCTCTTCTTCCAGTCTTCCTTCAATGACAAAGTGAATTCCACGAACATACTTTAGATGTGGTCTGTATCTTTCCTGACTGATGTCCTGATCAAGGATGGGTACCCAGGGGCCTGCTGCATTGACGAGATAGTCACAGTAAACTTCGTATTCCTGAGAATTACGATGATCCTTGAGTCGTAGACGATAGCCATGCTTTTCCTGATGAGCCCTGAGAAGTTCTGTATGGTTGCAAACAACTCCTCCCTGGGATTTAGCATCCAGGGCCAATTCCAGGGTGAGGCGACTGTCCAGACATTGTCCATCACTGTATTGGACCATACCCTTGAGATCTTTCTGACGCAGTGACTTGTAGTTTTGCTGTTCATTTGATCCCAGCATTCGGGATTTTCCAAGATTTCTCTCTCCCGCAAACATATCGTACAGGAAGCTGCCGATTCGAATCAGCCAGGCTGGTCTTGGTTGTCCCTTGTATACGGGGATATTAATTCTGGTGTGCCAGGCGAGGTGAGGGGCGGTCTCCAAGAGATTGGCCCGTTCCTTGAGTGCTTCGCTGACGAGTCGAAATTCACCTTGTTCAAGGTAGCGTATGCCACCATGAACAAGTTTGGAGCTATTGCCGGAGGTGCAGTGTCCAAAGTCATCTTTTTCCAGCAGCAAGGTTTTGAAGCCTCTTGAGACTGCTTCGCGAGCAATGCCGACTCCGTTGATACCACCGCCAATGACTGCTATTTGATATTGTTCCCCCATAAGCTCAGACCAGGATTTCCTCCTTCAGGAATTGTTCCAGCTGAGGGAGGAATTTTCCGTAAGCCTGACCATTGTATAACTCATCCCGGTGGAACTCCAGATGATAGATTCCTTTCTTCCGTGATGGAACGGTATCGTAAAGCTCCTGGCCGGACGATCCTGCTAAAACAGGATCGTCTATGCTTTGAATGGTGAGCAGGGGACAATGAATCTTGTCGAGCATTTGGCGGGTTTCCCGGGCGAGTAGCTTCGCCTGATAAAGACTGGAGTAATAGACATCCTGGTAATGAAAGGGGTCTGCGTTAACTTCCAGATCCATTTTTTCAAGCCATTCCTTCGGTCTTCCAATCAACCTGGCCCAGTGAGCAGCCCAAAGGATAGGACGTAAAATGTGTTGATCCTGATCCTTAATGGCAAGGGCGGGATTAATGGAGAGAATTCCTCCAATTCCGTGAGGATCTTTTGCCGCCAGTTGTAGTGCCAACAGGGCTCCCATGGAGTAGCCACCCACAATCACTTTATGGCAACTGCTACTGAGTTGTGAGTAGGCTCTGGCTGCACTTTGAATCCAGTCTTGTCGAGTGGTCTGCGCAAGATCCTGTGAATTGGTTCCGTGACCCTTTAGTCGGGGACAAAAGACATGGTATCCCTGTTGATGCAATTTTTCCGCAAGGGGAACCATCTGGTGAGGGGTACTTACAAGATCGTGAAACAGCAAGATTCCAACTGCTTCGTGGCTTTGCTCATACTCTATACTGAAGCAATTCTGGGAAGCCATCTCACCTTCCTGGGGATAGCTGTGTAGATCATCCTTGTATTCTTCCAGTTCAATTTCCTTGAGAACAGAACGAACCTTGGCCTTGCTCTTGCTTTCGAGAAGCCCAACATTTACGCGAATAATGCGAGTTACATTATCCAGTGGCTCGATTCCGTTGGCCAGAACCCATAACTTGTTATGCACTCTAATCCGGTGGAAGTGGTAATCCCGGTGAAAGACATCTCTGTTGAGGATGATTTCATGATTGAAGCGGGTAATGTGCTTTTCCTTAACTGACGTTTCCAGAATGTCCTCAAGGGGAGCATAACCACCAGGAATCAGTATCTGCTGCAGATCGCCATGCAGGCTGGAGTGGGTGTAAACATCTGGTAGATCAAGAATTTCCAGACATGAAAGATAAACGGCTCTACGAAAGTGTTGCTCATCAATTGCATCAAGTTCCGCAGGAATGGCCCGTAGAGCGTAGGCAAACACTTCATCGATATTCGCGTAGATTCTTTGATAAATCTCACGCATGATTTTTTGAGTCAGTTTGCTTCGTTGCCACTCCAGAATCAGATTGTTGATGTCTTCATCCCGGAAAAACTTTTGAAGACCTTTTTTGATGGGCATCAGGTGATTCACATAGGAGTCCAGATGAATTGCGGGACCAAACTGATGGTCAACGTCAGTGTGGTTAAAAAGGAAGGAGCCTTCTACAAGCAGCTCTTCTTCCATCCGGGGATGCATTTTCTTGAACTTCATGCGAAGCAGACTCATGAGGGCATTTCCATCGGTACGAAGAGGGAAGAAGGAGATGCTGACCGGACTGATAACAATGGTCTTTTCGGGAATGTCCTCGGGACCGGAGAATCCGTAAGTGTTCTCGTAATACTGCATGGAAACACGATCTTCATTCTCCACTGCTCGAAGGTAGGATCTCTTGAAGATTTCCGCTTTGAGAGCCAGAACAGCAGCTCCAGTATGAGGAGGCCCTTTCTTGTCAGGACAATCCAGGACGAACTTTCCACGGTCATACACCGAGCGGTTCTTGACCATATTTCCTTCAGGGAAAATCGCCCAGTTACTTTTTCCAGTCATCAAGTCCCCGATTATTCTCTTGTTTCGGTTGGGGTCCTGAAGGGGGTAGGCACCACAGATGCGAAGCCAGGTACCAAAGAATCCAACGAAGAAACTGGAGTCCGCCAGAACAAACAGCTTCTTACCGGTCACCTTGTAATGAACGTAGGGAAGAATACCTGTTTCAATTCTGGTGTAATGGTTAGCGACAAAGAGGGCGGGATGGTCGGTTATGTTTTCCGATCCATCATACAGTATCTTGGTTTTGAGAAATCTATTGAAGAGAAACTCGAAGATGACCTTGGAGCAATAGAATATGAAGACTTCCAGCCACAAGGGCAAATTCGTTTCTTGTCTGAATTGGTTCATTTCCGGTCTCTTCTGGGTTAGAATCTCAGTTGATGTTACAGCGCACAATGCATGCATGCAAGCACTTGATGGTGCACTCAGACAAAGCCTTGCGTCCTGACAGAATTGTGGCCTGTTCCCGATAAATTAATTCGAGCTTTCATGAACCAACTTAAGATTCTATTTTTGGAGAGTTTTTACGGGGGCTCTCATGGCGATTTCGCCAGTGGAATAGTACAAAACAGCGGCCATGAAATCCAGTTGATTACTCTGAAAGACCGTTTCTGGAAATGGAGAATGAAAACGGCAGCGCTTCAGTTTCTAAAGAAGCTTCCTGCTGATGATTCTGAATTTGATTTGATTTTTTGCACGGATCTGATCAATTTGTGTGATTTGAGAGCCTTTTGGCCGGGAAAGGCTCCCATCGTTCTTTACTTTCATGAAACTCAGATCACTTACCCGGTTCCCGAAGGAGAAAATCAGGACTATTCCTATGCTTTCCAGGACTGCCTCAATGCGCATTTGAGTGAAAAGATTCTGTTTAACTCAAGTTTTCATCGAAATGAGTTTTTCAAGAAGAGTCGCAAGATGTTTTCGAAGTTTCCCGAGAAACTCAGTTTTCGCAATCACGAGGATGTCGAAGAGAAATCAATGGTTGTCTATCCGGGCTGCCACTTGAGTCGAGACAGGGAGATTGAGAACCTGAAATCTCGCAAGGATTCGAAACCCCCATTGATTCTGTGGAATCATCGCTGGGAGTTTGACAAAAAGCCAGAAGACTTCTTCTCTGTACTGAGGCAACTCAAAAGTTCAGGAGTAAAATTTCGACTTGCGGTTGTGGGGGAGAGTTCTCAGGTGAAACCTAAAGTCTTTGAGCGGGCTCGTGAGGATTTCGCTCAAGAGATGGAGGTTTGGGGTTATTTACCGGGCAAAGAAGAGTACTACGAACTTCTCAAGAAAGCAGATATAGTGATCTCCACTGCAATCCAGGAGAATTTTGGGATTAGTATTGTGGAAGCAATGGCTTACGCTTGTATTCCTTTGCTTCCTATGAGATTGAGTTATCCTGAAATCCTGCCTGCTGAATTTCACAAGAAATGTCTTTATCGAGGTTTGAATGACTTAAAGAGTCGTCTGCTTATGGCCATTAATAAACCAGAAGCTTTTATAGATACAAAAAGGCTGTCAGATCAAATGAGCAGATATCGCTGGAGTGATCACGCAGTTCACTTTGACAGAGTATTTGAGCAGGTCGCCAACAATTCCAAACGAAAATCAGGAGTCTTAAAATGATTGTCTTTGATTCACACACTCATGTGCACACTCTGGAAGGTCACCCCTGGGACTCACCTCCTGAACGTTTGCTCAAGCTAATGGACAAAGCGGGAATTGGTGTGAGTTTGATTATGCCTTACAGCGAAATTGCGCAGGCCGAAGACCCAGTGATGCTACAAATGCGAGAGGCTTGTGAACGCTATCCGGATCGTTTGTTTTACATGGCCCGAATGATGCCTGGTGAGAATGCAGAGGCGTTGCTCAAGGCAGAGCTTGAAAAGCCGCAGTGCCTCGGGCTGAAGCTTCATCCTGTCGGGTATCGATTGCCACCGACTCACCCCTGGGTTCTCAATCTGGTGAAAAGGGCCGGAGAGTTGGGTTGCCCTACCATGTTTCATTGTGGCGATGAAGAGTACTCACTTCCGCTACAGCTGGCGAAAGTGGCTGAAGAGTGCCCGGATAGCAAAATTATTCTGGGTCACATGGGAGGATATTTTCATGTTCAGGATGCCATTGCAGCAGCCCGGGAGTTTCCCAATCTATATTTGGAGAGCTCAGCCTGTCCACACCCAAGGGCGATTGAGGAAGCCATCGAGCAGTTGGGATATGAGAGAGTTCTGTTTGGCTCCGATGGACCAGGCTGCCTCCCGGCTCTTGAACTCGAAAAGATACTTATGCTGAAACTGCCAAAAGAGCATGAGGAGGAAGTGCTCTACAAGAACTATCTTTCCTTGTTACCAGCAAAGAAAGCAAATTTGCTTCGTAGAGCCCTTGAGAAGCAGGACTTGAAATCCAGGGGCCCCTTCATCCAGAAATCACCCGAGCTTGATTTTCGCTTTCATGTATCTCCAGATTTTCAAAACCTGGATCAAGCTTCTGATAATGATTGTAAATCCAGAAATCTGACACCAGTCTATTCAAGAGAGTGTTATGAAAGTCTGCACAAGCAGCTTGCTAACTATTGTGAGCATGGAAATGATTACTTTAGTATCAGACTTTCATTGGAGGAAGCAAAGAGTGGGGTTTTGAAAACGAGTTTATTGACTCATCCGAATTGCCTGAGCCTGTATTTGCATCCTTTTGAAGACGGGTTTAGACTCACCGAGCCGGGTCTGTTACAGATTGTAATGAATGATAGAACTGACAAACCGGTGATGGTTGCGGGGGGTTACCCACTCTTTTCTCAGGCAGAGCAATGTGAACATTTTGCCCGTCAAATCTATCCGCGAAAACTCATTGTCAGCTCGGCAGGGCAAATCGATATTTGTGGAGCCCATCTCGAAGCCGCTTACCAGATGATGGAAAACTGTGAAAATGTGATTGCCGAAACCAGCGGAATCTATCGCCAGGACTTTATTGAAAAGCTCATTTTGGACTTTTCACCGCAAAGGGTAGTCTATGGAAGCGGTGCTCCTTTCTTTGATTCCTCCTTTGAATGCCTTCGATATCGATTTCTGGAGCTTGAGCAGGCCCAAAAGATTAGCAGCTTGAGTCGTTGGCTTTCCCGTTAATCAGTACAAAATCAATTGAAATGGGCAGCTTTTGTTTTCCTGGCCGGTTTTTTTCATATTTTTTCTGTGGAATCGGTATCAGCTCATTCAGAAATCCTCCGATATACAATTTGTATGTTGGAGCAAATTCAAGCTGAGAAAGACATCAGCGTTCGGGCCAAGTTATTGAAGGAATACCTCAAGGGAGAGGTCAAAATTCTTGAGCTTGCAAAGTACCTTCGAAGCGAGATTCAAAACTCGGAATCCAAAGCCTGGGTGAAATTTTGCCAGGAGATTCAAAAGTATCTTCAAAAACAGTTTCCCGCCAGTGAATCGAAAAAGCAGGAAGATGAGTTCCAGCTTCCATCGAATTTCCAATCCATGTCAAATATGCAAAAGCTGGCTTATCTGGATGATTGGGAAGAAAAAGACATCACCGAGATCAGGAAGTTTTTGTCCTCGCATCCAGAATTGGTTCTGACTCAAAAAGATGCAAGAGTCTTTCGCAAAATGCTTTCAATCATGGGCAAGCAGGACTGCCTCCGGGAAGAAGGGGATTATGCCCCCGTTGATGAGGTCAACGCAGCGGTCCTTTCTTCAACAGTTGGCAAGGCTAGTAGCGGGATTTCCAGAAGCTGGATTGGCGCTTTTATGGTAGCTGTGCTTGGTTTTGCAGGCTTTTACACTCAAAGTGGCTCTCAGTCTCTGCAAAAGCTCTCTGAGGTACTCTCCAACTCAGGTGAAGCTGCTTTTGTTCAAAACAGGAAGGCTCCTCAATTGGAGTCAGCACCGGAACTCTCCACTGTTAAGACAGTTCTTCAGCTAAAAAAAAACTAAAAAACGCTGAACCTGCGACTCTCGCAACCCTGCCCAAAAATAGTGTTATTGGTCTAGTGGAGGATTCTGGTGATAGACAGAAAAATAACAATTCACAGACTAATCTGAGTAAAGTCCAAAAGCTTCATTCTCCTGAGTTAGCCAGTGATAGTCAGACCTCCATCAATCCCGTCTCCATCAATCCCGTCTCCATCAATACAGAACATGCACCTTCCCAGACTTTTTCAAAGAAAACCACCGAATCTGATTTACTGATTCAAGCAAAAGGCGATTGGTCAAATTCGAAGGCTCCCAAATCACCTTCCTTGGTTATCGATTCCCGAAGTGCAGAGGCTTCCAATTCAGCCAGTGATGGTTTAGGTATGCAAGATTCAATCCAGAAGTCCACAGGCCTGCAAACCTTTTTGCTCGCTGGAGTTGAAAAGGAAGGAAGGGCTGACGCAGTTCTACTTGTTTCTTCCCTGAATGACAATCTTCGCATTCTCTCCCTTCCGCGAGACACCAAAGTCACCATTGACCGGAAGAACAAGATTCAAAGTGCAAAATTGAACCACACCCACCGCTGGGGGGGAGTCAAATTGCTTCGCCAGGCTGTCTCTTCACTCTTTCCTGATCTTGAAATTCAGGATCATGTGGTAGTAGATCTAGGATTGTTTCGAAAATTCATCGATTTAATTGGAGGAGTCGCACTCGTAGTTCAGGAAGATATGCAGTACGAAGACAAGAGCGCGAATTTCAAAATCGATATCAAAAAAGGACCTCAACTTCTGGACGGTGAAAAAGCGGAAGCCTTCGTGAGATTCAGGGCTGATGGACTGGGCGATCTCGGTCGTGTAGAAAGGCAGCAAAAGTTTCTCAAAGCTCTTCAAAGTCGCTTGCAGGGCCTAAAGGATGTCAATCTTGAAAATGTGAAAGTCCTTGGGAAAATCCCATCGTTTTTTCTAACAGTCGTCAAGGACGTCAGCACTGACATGAGTGCCTGGAAGTTGAGTCAACTGGTTTTGCATTCCAGAAAAATAGACACGGATCAAATTGAGTTTCGAACCCTGAGGGGCGAAGGACGATATGAAAAGAAAGAGAATGGAGAAGGTCTAGTGAATTACTATATTTCTGATCCAGTCTCACGAGTCGAGTCCATGAAGTGGTTGGAGCACAGTCTCGAGTCCGCTCAGGGATCAAGTTCCACCACCAATTCAGAGGGCCTTGTCCAAGCTTCTTTGGGAGCCGGGCGAAAAGGCTGACTTTTCCTCAATTTTTGCAACAATAGTCCAGTGTTTTCGTAGACTTATTCAATGCGAAAACTCTGTTTCACACATTTTGTTGTCTTTTCGATTCTGATTCCCTGTAATTTCTCGCTGGAGGAGTACTTTCCAACCTACATTGCCTCGCAGGAGGAGAGTTTGTTTCAAGTGCAGGTGGAAGATCGCAGCAGTGATAGTCCAAATCGTGATTATTTCGCAGGCCTCGAGTTTGACTCTCAAGGCAATGTTGTGGAAACAGCAGGAGAAACAACACTTGAGGAATTAATGCAGGATCAAAACCTGTTTGTTACTACCTGGGAAAGGGAGCGTGAGGAAACAGGTTTTCAGGAGATTTGGGAGAGCGCTCATTCCAGTAGATACACTCAAGCTCTGGAAAGAATGAAGAGATTTCAGCAAAGACTCCTGACTCCCCAAAGCCGCCTTAGACTGGCCCTTTTGCAGATTGACTGGCATGAGGGTGATCAATTGACGCCGAATCTGCAGGCCAGCCTTCGAGTTTTGATGCGAGAGCATTTGTTCCTGTTGGAAAGCGCAAAGGATGGTTCCTCCTCCGATTCGGTTCTAGAGGAGCTCGATCTCGCAATCAAGGAGTTTCAGAAGTTGTTGGGCGAAGATCAGTACTTCGGTACGGATGAAGGCACTGTGGATGAAAGTACTGAACTTGTTGGGTCCGATGAAGCCGAGTCTGAAGAAAGCTCAGATGAGGCTTCAAGCGCAGAGAGAAGAGAGAGGACTCCCAGAGTGGAAGAGTTGCGTCCTCGCAGGGAAGTGGTGAGATCCACTCCGCAAACAGAGGAATCTCCTCAGCCGGAAGAAGAAGCATCAAGAAACAGGGTAAATATAGACAACCCTGTTATGTCACTATCTATCCGAAGAGCAAGTCAAATCAATGACGGAACGGCCCAGACTATCCTTAGAGGTATGGGGTTAATGAACTCTCGCCGTGACTATCAGACTGCACTCAAGGGATTGTATCGAGGATACACATATACACGCCATTCAGGGCATCTTGCACTCAACTCTCAAATGAAAGAATACCTCTTTCGGGAATACACCTTACTTCGTCAGGCTTTGGAGAAGTGGGGACATCTGGAAACCATTTCACAGAGTAAGACGCCCCAGCTTTTTGAGAAATGGGTGCAGGAGGCTTCCCATGAACTGAAAGCCCTTGATAGCCCTTCACAGCGATATGCACTGATTAAGAGTTTGATGACTCAGGAGACCGGGCGAACTCATTGGAGGAGTCATGTTCCGGTCATGGGGGCAGCCACAGACATCGGATTTGGTCAGTTTCTTCCCGCTACTGCTCAATCTGTAGACATCAATCCCTATGACCCCCAGGAAAACATCAAAGGAATCGCACGCTATCTCAACAAACTGATTTCCAGCCATGGGGTTAAAGAAGGTCTGGCCAGATACAACGGAGGAAACAATCCACCTGAAGTCAGTTATCGCTATGCTTCTAGAATTATGTCCAGGATGGTAGCCTGAGATTATGCGTTTAGCCCTTGCTCTTCTCTTCCTGCTCTCGGCTTTTACCGGTTTTGCCCAGGCTCAAAAGCAAGCAAGTCTATGGAGAACGGCTCTGTTTGAGCCAAGGAAGTTACCGGAAACCATCATAGAGAAAGCCGCTAAGCTCCAGGTGGGAATGGATCTTAAGTTCTTGAGTCTGGAGGCCTTTGAAGGTGCGGGTATTGCCGATACGAATCTACACAGTCCTACATGCTCAGTGGAGAGTTTCAGGTGCATGTTCTCAGGGCCCAGGAAGACAAAGTCAGACTGCGGCTATTCTCTGTACATCGCAAGGATTATCGAATCATTTGTGGTGACGCTAATGTGGGCATGAAGGTCTTTGGGATGAATATTTTGGGAAAAGATCTGGAAGCCTTTGCGAGTATGCAACTTGCCGAGTTTGGAATACACAAGGAAAGTGGCGATGTTTTCCTGGTTGATTATGTCTTTGATTTAAAAGATTCCGATGCAACTCTCGCTGATCAGATTGTGCGTGAGGATATCGGTAAGCCGGCTTCTGAGGTACGAATACATCGGGTTTTCAAAGGGCTGAACAAGTACAATCAGGAAAACTCACTCTTTAAACTTGGTCTGGGTTTCTTTCGCTATCGAGATGGCTCCACCTACACTGAAAATAACCTGACTTCCTACTCCCGTCTGAATCACAGAACACGTTACCTGTTTACGAACTTTACGAAAGCTAAAAAGAGAAGTTTGTTCTTTCGGGGCAACAGTGATTCCCTGGTCAGTTCGAGTGGTTTGTTTTTGGTGGATCGGCGGGAAAGAATACGAGGCATCAAGGATTTGGCATTTGGAGAGTATCTCAGAGACGATATCTTTGAACCTGATGAGCAGCAGGATCTTCAAAATCATCTTCGATTGAATCTTCATCCTCAAATCTATTCAAGGATTGACTTTTCCTCGCTGAACACCGGGCAGGAACTGAAGTATACAAGGTTTAATCTCCAGGTCTTTCTCCATCGCAAGGTGTTTCATGAGTTGATGGATATTCGAATAGACAAACTCCGTAAGAAGTACTACGAGTTTATTCAGGACAAAAATGTAGATTATGGAATCCTGGCAAGGCATCTTCCCAAAGAAGAAGATATGCTAAAGGATCTTTATAAAGTGCTTTGCGAGTCGAGTCGTGAATGGAGTGTTCGAAAGAGGATTGAACTTTCCATGAAATTGAGAGAAAACCCGATTTTTAATCAAATTGGCTTGGGCTTTGTTTTTTCATTACTCGAAGAAGACAATCTCGAAGAAAAGGTAAAAGTGGTTCTTGATTTAAAGTCTCCCGGAAACGAAAGTCTGAAGTTTGACTGGGGGAATATTCGACAAAGTCAGATCTATGAAGAGCTCTTGTATCTTCAATCCATGATGAATGAGAGAACCACGGATTTAAGAGACAGTGTTGTGGATCGAAACATCTCTCAAGGCATGGATGGAAATCTTGAAGAAGTAGTTCGCTCACCGGCGGCAGCACAGAGTTCAATAGCTCATCAAAACAAACTTTTCGAAGCTTTGTATGACTGAAATCAGTAGTAATCCATGACAGATCAGGATCTATGCGAACAGGTTTATGATTTTCTTTACTCTGTTTTGAATGATAGAGGACTCATAGAGAAGAAAAGTCGCTTCTTGTACAGAAATGAAGACCGGGCTGAATTGGCCCTCAACGAGAAGTTCCATCTCTTGATTCTCATTCGCCCGGATCGGCCCGGAGATCGACTCCCCAGATTAACTCTCATGGTTCATCAGGGTCGTATACGTAAGTACGCAGAGGATATCTGGGTCAAGGAAGCAGAGATTACTTTGCCTTCAGACCTTCACAGAATCTTTGATCCCGAATGTTACAGCATTTATCTTGAATTTCTTTGCGCTCGTATGAAGGAACAAACTGATTCCTAGAATCAGAACAGGGCCAAGCGCTCCCCAAACCAGTAAAGTCCAGTAAGGAAAATCAGAAAGGATCCGTATTTTTTGATTCTTTGTGATTGAACCGGATTCTGGCTCCAGGGATAGTGGATGACGAAAATGGCCAGGATAAAAAGTAGTTGGCCAATTTCTACTCCAACATTAAAGAGAAGCACATGAAGCGCGAGGGTCCACTCACTCAAACCAACTCCTTCAAAAACAGAAGCAAAACCAATTCCGTGGATTAAGCCCAGGACAAAGATCTCAAAAGCTCCTTCTCCATCGTTAGAAGGATTTAAATTCTTGAAGGCTACGATAGAAATACTGAGTGCAATGATGGATTCGACCACAACAGGATTCAGCCTCAATAACTCCAGCACAGCCAGAAACAAAGTGACGGAATGGGCAATTGTGAAAAGGCTTAACAAAAAGGCCAGGCGCAATTTTCTTCTGGTGCTCAGATAAATAGCGAGTAAGAACATTAAGTGATCCGGTCCTACCAGAATGTGCTCAATTCCTGACTTTACCAGTTGAATAAGATAATTGTCTCCCACCTCATTTTCCTGGGTAGCTGGTGGCTCTTCAATGATCTCTTGCTCTTTTTCCGGGTCACGCTGAACGATCAATTCTTGCTTTGGAGAAGTTTTTCGCAAAGGGATCAGATACATGTCAAATGCAGCAAGAAACCTCTCTGTCCGCTCACTTGAAAAGGCAATCTCGACCATATTCTTTTGAAGGGGAGCTTTGTCGATAAAGACGTGATTTTTGAGATGCAGGGTTCCTTCCTCCGGCGTGGAAGCTTCAAAATTCAAAAAGAATTCCGTCTCGTCTTCAGGATTTTGTATCAGCTCAAACTTCTCCCAGGGAAGTGTCTCGAGATGATTGTGCAAGAGTTCGAAATTGGTCTTCAGGTAATTGAGGACATCTTCACTGTCGGAGCGCTTTTCATTTTCATCTTTGGGAGTGAAATGGGTCACGATGGCTGTGAGTGGCAAGCGCAGGACCCCGCTGAGTTTGTTTTCCTGAAAGGACGCATTCGTTCGAGTAATATCCATTGGGTGAGTAACAAGCAAACTGCCAGAAGCACTCAATAGAAACAGGAATATTGCCAAGACTGATTCTTTCCACTGCATTTGCGGATTATAAACAAAATTGCTGCGACCTTGCCTTAAATTTCTGATTCTGCCGATAGTTCTAGAAAGTTGAAACAGGAGCAGGATTCATGTTGGTACTAAAGTTCGGAGGCGCTTCCTTGCAAGATGCCAAAAACTTCCTCAATGCTTTTGAGTGGATCGAAAGAAACAGTCAGGATCAATTGTGTGTTGTGGTGAGCGCTATGATGGGAGTCACAAACCTGCTTTTGGAGTCATCCTCTGCTGCACCACTTGGAAAAGAGAAGGAATTTGAAAGGGCCATGCAAGAGGTTCATAGCAAGCATCTTGAGCTGATTGAGGAAATTCTTGGCACAAGCAAAGAAGTGACGCTTCAGGAGTTTGAGAAAGAGTTTCAAGAGCTCATGGGAATGCTCAAGGCCATGAGTGCGCTTAGAGAATGTACACTTCGAGCGAGAGATTACTTTGTGAGTCATGGAGAAAGGTGGAGTGCCCGGATTTTATGTGCTTTGATACAGGAAAGGGGCCTGAAAGGTTCCTGGTTCATGGCCCAGGATCTGATTAGAACAGATAAACAATTCTCCAATGCGTATCCAGACTATGAAGAAACCAAAAAATTGGTGAAGCGGACTCTAAATCAAGAAGGGCAAGTCTGGATTATTCCCGGGTTTACAGGGGCAACCTCTGATGGTGAGACAACGACTCTGGGTCGAGGGGGAACGGATTTGAGCGCATCATTGATTGCTTATTGCCTGGATGCCAGGGAAGTTTGGTTTCTCAAAGAAGTTGACGGGATACTCTCCACCGATCCCCGAGTAGTGAAGGAAGCGCGAATACACTCTCGACTAAGCTATCGTGAAGTTGCTGAAATGAGCTACTTCGGTGCGAAAGTTCTTCATCCTGTAGCGATTCATCCACTGAAGCTAAAGTCGATCCCCGCCAGGATTAGAAATGTTTATTCACCCGAGCATCCGGGAACGATGGTCGGGGCGAAATCCGATGATCCAGAGCATCCGGCAAGAGTTATTACCTCTATAGAGAGCGTCTGTATGCTCACAGTTCAGGGGGATGGGATGATTGGTGTTCCTGGAGTGGCAGGTAGAGTCTTTTCCAGAGTTGCTCGCGAAGGGATTAATGTACTCATGATTTCCCAGTCCAGCAGCGAGCAGAATATCTGCATGACGATTACAGGGAGTGATGGAGAGAAGGCTCAGAAGGCCCTTGGCGAAGAGCTGGAATTAGAGATTCACAAAGGACAAGTTCAAAGCGTAGATTTGCTCTGCGGTGTCAGTGTGCTTTCACTCGTAGGTGAGGGCATGAGTGGGCAGCCGGGTGTTGCCGGAAAGCTCTTTCAGGCACTTGGGGATGCAAAAATAAATGTACTGATGATTGCTCAGGGTAGCAGTGAGTTGAATATCTCCTTTCTTGTCTATGATCATGACAGGGCTCGAGCCTTACAAGTGGTGCACAATCAATTCCATCTGGAATCCTGAAAGGAAGCCTATGAACGTAGCACTTCATCTGTTTGGATTTGGTCAGGTAGGCGAGAGTTTTTTTCATATGGTTCAAGATCGATTGGCCAATTATTCGCAGATTCGCTTTCAAACAGTTTTTAGATCTCGCAGTTGGAGTAGGGGAAGTTGTTTGGAGAAGAAAAATCCGGAGTTTGCGAAAGACCGACCAGATCCTGTGGAATGGATAGAGTCATTAAATCAGCGCGAATTACATATTTTCATTGATGCTACGGCTGAGACCGGGATGCTTGATTTGATTCAAAGAGCTCTTGAGTTGAATCATGTGGTGATCAGTGCGAACAAGAAGCCTCTTTGTGAGCCATATGAAAAGGTAACAAAGCTGTATGATTCAATTTTGAAGCAGAGAATGCGAATCGAGTCGACTGTTGGTGCAGGCTTACCGGTCCTTCATCAACTATTAACCCTTCATGAATTGGGGGAAAAGATTCATTCTATACAAGGAGTGGTTTCGGGAACACTTGCCTACCTGTGCAGTGGTTTGAATCAGGGCAATGACTTTTCCTCTCTTGTAAAAACAGCCCATAAACTTGGATACACCGAGCCAGATCCCAGAGAAGATCTTGGGGGAGACGATGTACTTCGCAAGGGTTTAATTCTGAGTCGTCTTCTGGGTTGGAGTCGAGAGAAGAGTGATGTTGAATTCGAGCCATTCTTTTCTTGTGAGCAAGGAGTGTCAGTTCACGAGTTTATGGATTCGCTGAATGGTCGATCCATAGGCCTGGATCTTCCCATCTGCTATGGCTTGAACTTGAGTAAGGAAGGATGCAAAGTTGGTTTCTTCAGCCCTGAACAAAGCAGCTTTCTGAGAGGCTCTGGAGAGAATAATCGAGTTTTGTTTTTCACAGACATTTATAAGCCCTATCTACTTCTTGAGGGTCCCGGAGCAGGTAGAGAAATCACTGCTCTTGGCTTGTTTCATGATATGTTAAGTGCAATTCAATCGATGGGGAAAGAGAGGAATTGATGACTTCGAGGAAGATACCGGTAGCTATCCTCGGCGCTACTGGAATGGCTGGTCAAAGGTATGTTCAGTTGCTTCAGGATCACCCATATTTTGAAATCAAAGATCTTGCTGCAAGTGAGCGCTCTAAAGATAAAAGCTACTTTGAAGCAGTGAGTGGGCGCTGGCTGAGTGCTGATGCAATTCCCGACAATGTTCGCAATAAAAAGCTCATAGGGATTGAAGAGGTCAGTGAAGAAGTAAGACTTGTTTTCAGTGCTGTAGATTCAGACCTTGCAAGAGAGTGGGAGCCATTTTACGCACGGCAGGGCAAATTTGTTGTCTCCAATGCATCAGCCTTTAGAAGCGATCCACTCGTTCCTGTGTTGATACCGGAAATCAATCCTGAACATCTGGAAGTGTTGGCAAGTCAAAGAGAAATCAAAGGGTGGAAAGGAGCTATTGTAACCAAGCCTAACTGCTCTATTCAAAGTTACCTCTTGCCACTGTATGTGCTGGAGAAGTCCGGGTTTGAAATTGAGTCCCTCATAGTAAGCACTATGCAAGCCTTGTCCGGGGCGGGTTTTCCAGGGTTGTCTGCAATGAGCCTGACTGAAAACGTGGTCCCATTGATTCGTGGAGAGGAAGAAAAGACTGAGCTTGAACCCTTAAAGCTATTGGGTTCTTACGTTCCAAAAAGCAGACAGATTGAGAACAGGAAAGATCTTGTGATTAGTGCCCACTGCAACCGTGTACCTGTGCTTGATGGACACATGGCTTGTGTATCGGTCAAGCTGAAGAACTCAGATGTAGACCTCAAGGAAATTTGGAGTTGTTGGGAAAAATTTGAAGCCGGCTGCTCCTTGCCACTTTCTCCAAAAAAGGCAATTCACTGTCATCAGGATGAGGATCGACCTCAACCCAGGATCGACCGTGAATCGGATTCGGGTATGGCCATTCATGTGGGGCGTCTTCGGTCCTGCAATGTCTTTGATTTTCGATTTGTGGGCTTGTCGCACAATACTCTCAGGGGAGCAGCAGGTGGTGGAGTTTTAATCGCAGAATATCTGCAGCAAAACAATTATTTGGATTAGATTATGAAAAACAAGGTAAGAGTGAGTGCTCCCGCCAGCAGCGGAAATGTAGGTCCCGGGTTTGATGTCTTTGGGTTGGCTCTTCAATCTCCTCGAGATACGGTTGAAGTCACTCGATTGGCTGGTGAACCAGCAGTGAAAATCACTTCAATTCTCCGTGATGAAGGTAGACTTCCAATGGATGCCTCAAAGAATACGGCTGGCTTGGCAGCCCTCGAGGTTCTCAAGCAGCTGCAAAAGCGAGGAGACAGTTTTCAAATTGAAATGGTGCTTGAGAAGGGGATGCCACTAAATTCTGGACTTGGTTCCTCCGGAGCAAGTGCAGCGGCGGCAGCCAGAGCAGTGAGTCTACTTAGTGAAGTGGATCTTGCTGAAGATATCCTTTTGCAATGCTGTGCAGTGGCAGAAGAGGGCGTTGCAGGGTTTCACGCCGACAATGTAGCCCCTTCGCTCATGGGAGGCTTTGTTGTCATTGAACAGTACAATCCACTACGCTACGTTCGAATCGAGCCGCGCATGGAGATCCCCCTCACCATCTTGAAACCCGGGTTGGAAGTCTCTACAAAAATGGCTCGGGAGCTGGTGCCTGAATTGATCACAATCAGCGCTCATATTCATAATCTTGGTCGATGCACTCGAATGGTGAGTGCTCTGTACGAAGGTGATTTGCCAGCCTTTGGGGAAGCTATTCGGGATGTGATCGTTGAGCCGGAAAGAGCCAGTCTGGTTCCAGGTTTCGATACCTTGCAAAGAGAGCTCATTGACGCTGGAGCACTGGCTTGTACCCTTAGCGGCTCTGGTCCTTCTATTCTGGTAATCCATAAAGACCTCAAAGACAGAGAGCAAGCCATTGCGATTGCCAGAGATGTATTTCACAGAAACTCTCTGGAGATGACGGTATACGATACAGCCGTAGATTTGGAAGGGGCTAAGGAGATTCCTTGTGAGTGAAAAGTGGAGCTTGCGTTGCTTAAAAACTGACAAACAATACTCAATGGACTATCAGGCACCCTACTCACCGGATGGTGGCCTGTTGGAAGTAATCCCCCCAGCCTCTTCCAAGTGCGGTCTGGATTTCTCAATTCTTGATCAAAGATTGATTTCCAGAGAGAAGCTGGACAACTCTGGAGTCTGGAGATTTCGGGAATGGATTCTCCCACTTAGTGAAGAAGAAATGGTAAGCCGGGGAGAGGGAAATACGAATCTCTATGATTCTAAATATCTTAGTGAAGTCAGTGACCATGATCAGCTGTTTTTCAAACATGAGGGTGAAAATCCGACAGGCTCCTTCAAGGATCGTGGTATGTGTACCGCAACAAGCATGGCGAAAAAATTTGGATTCCAGGCAGTTGCCTGTGCTTCTACTGGAAATACTTCTGCATCTATGGCAAGTTTTGCCCGTGTTGCAGGCTTGCGACCATTGGTCTTTCTGCCAGCTGGAAAGATCGCTCTGGGAAAAATCTCTCAAGCGCTGGCCTATGGTGCTACCATTTTGGAGATACAGGGTTCATTTGACGATGCTCTAGTTGAAGTACAAAAGAGCTGTGAGGATTTGGGGATTTATTTAATGAACTCCATCAATCCATTTCGTCTGGAAGGTCAAAAGGCAATCTTTTTTGAGATACTTCAGCAATTGAATTGGAAGGTTCCCGACTGGATTGTTCTTCCCGGCGGAAATCTGGGAAATATTTCAGCAATCGGTAAGGCTGCAAGAGAATTAAAAAACCGGGGACTCATTAGCAAATTACCTCGATTCTGTGTGGTCCAGGCTCAAGGTGCCAACCCGTTCTTTGAAATGATGGAGAAAGGATTCGATCAACTAAAAGCTATGGAGCCTGAAACCTTTGCAACTGCAATTCGAATAGGAAATCCTGTTTCCTGGCAAAAGGCCTTTCAGGTCTT